>Ga0302201_10000227_pt1 | contig 49609 bp, 33 predicted proteins | sample II_Bog_N3_2_FD_194586 | JGI IMG/M metagenome (GOLD analysis project Ga0302201, IMG submission 194586) | Peat permafrost microbial communities from Stordalen Mire near Abisko, Sweden - II_Bog_N3_2 | ecosystem: Environmental > Terrestrial > Soil > Wetlands > Peat | place: Sweden: Abisko... | reverse complement strand
ACGGCTGCAAGTAGACGTTCGGTGACCGGAGTTTCGGTTAAGGGGAGCAACTGGGTTTCATCCAGACCCGACTGCGAACGCTGCGTCTCGGGATCGAACTTGCGAATCGTCTCAATTTCATCGCCGAAGAACTCGATGCGGACTGGTCGGTCGGATTCGGGAGAATATACGTCGAGAATGCCGCCACGGCGTGTGAACTGGCCCGGCATCTCCACGAGGTCCATCTGCGTGTAGCCGACCGAGGCCAGGTGTCCGGTGAGGATCTCTACATCGACTTCTTCGCCGCGCTTGAGCGTGACCGCGAGACCGGAGTAGTAGTCGCGATCGAAGAGCTTGAGAGCAGCGCTTTCCACCGGGGCAATCAGGATGGACACAGCGCCGGTAGCCAGCTTGAATAACGCGGCGGCGCGCTGCTCCTGCACATCCGGATGGGGAGACAGGTTCTCGAAGGGAAGGACATCGTGGGCCGGGAGGCGAACGACGGTGGCGGGGTCGATGGCCCCTGTCAGCTCGCAGCCGGCTTTGAGCGTTGGTTCGAGCGCTTCAGCGGCTCGATTGTCAGCGACGACCACAATTACCAGCCGTTTGGCGGCCCGCGCCATGAGGGGAACATAGAGCGCCCGTGCCGTTGCCGTCAGTCCAGAAACACGTCTCCGCCCCGCACCAAGGCTCAAGTGCCTCCGTACGCGATCAAAGCCAGAAGAGTGCTCCAACTCCGCAAAAATCTCGCGGACAAACGGGAGAATCATGAAGTCTCAGTTTAGCAGCGCGGGCGAGGTTCATCTGCCAGTAACCGGCAGTCGACACACGCCACACTTATTCGCCGCCAGGGTGATCGACGTACACCTGCTGGGGAGCCGTGACCTGCAGCCCGATTCCTTCTACCTTCAGCTTCAGGGTTTCCACCGCGGGTTTGCGATCGAGATGTGCTTTGAACTCAACGCCGTACTGGTTGTCCAGGCGCTTCATCACATCGTCGAAAAACGGCTGGAACGAGACCGGGTTCCCACTTCCCGACCAGTAGCTGTAACCGCCTGTTGCCTGGGTCAATTCGGAGAGCAGGCTTTGGCCGCCATCCGTGGTTGTGCTTTCTCCGCCCGGTCCTGTATGCCAGTAGATCGAGAAGACCACCATCCCCGCTTTCACGGAATCCCTGACCGCCGCTTCCAAATATGGGTCTTCCGGATCGAAACGGCGGTTTTCAGGATCCACGCCATCGCTCAGCAAAATCACTTCGCGTCGAGCCTTGCGGTCCTGAGAAGGCCAGTTCTGGGCCAGATCGGTGACGCTGAAGTAAGGATTCGTAGTCGGGCCGGCCGGCAAATGCAGTTCGTTCGACGCCTGTTTATGGTCGGCCGACAAGGGGCCAGCCATCACCGTGCGGCCATTCTCCATGTAGCCTACGGCAATCTTGGTATCCGGACCTTGACTTTGAATAAAGTGCGCAATTTCTTCGATTTGACGGCCAATGTTGCGTGCTCCGCTATCAATCAGGACCACCAGTTCCAGCGAGTCGTTCGCGCCTTTGAAGGGCTGCCAGCCCGTGACGGCGGAGTCTTTGCCGTTGACCTTGAGGCTGACATCACTTTGTGGAATGGTAGGAGCGACTTCATTGTGCTTTGCAAAAATTGTGACGACCGCTTGCCCCTGACCAGCGGCTTTGTCGTCCTGAGCGAAGCCCTGGGTTGCCATCAGTAGCGAGCCGCCAACCAATAAGGAGGCGGCAATCATTTTCTTCATTCGATTTTTCCCTTCGAGGGTACGCCGGTGGCGTAATTTGGCGCGAAGAAACGCGGCCAAATGCCCTCTTCCCATTAGACGCTGCGGAGCTGGGCCGGTCTTGACCTTGTTATTGAGGAGGCAGAGATCGTGCTTCTGCTAGTCGCCGCCAAGCTCTTTGGCAAAGGCGTAGAAGAAATCGAGCGACTTCCAATAGGAGTCGATGGGAAGGCGCTCATCGCGTCCGTGGGCGCGCTCGTCATCCCGCTCGAGCGCAATGGCCGAATAGCCGTAACAGGGGATGCCGGCCAGCGCGAAATAGATGGAGTCGCTGGCGCCGTTCTCCATGACCGGCGTAACCGTAATGCCGGGCCAGATGTCTTGCGTCAAGCGGGTGAGGGGCTCAAAAACTTCCTTGATCGGCGGCGGGGGAACCATCGCTTTCCTGTCTGTCGCAGTTTCTGAAACATGGCCGGAGTCGGACACCCATTTTACCGACAGCTTGTCATCGCCAAAGATGTCAATCAACTGGTGGCGAATATCCTCCGGGGAGTGGCCGGGAAATATGCGGCAATTCACATTGGCCTGCGCGGTTTGTGGCAATGCGTTGTTCGCATGTCCTGCAGTGAGGCGCGTGGCCACACAGGTGGTGCGGAAGTTGGAGTTGAAGCTCGGCTCGGCGCTGAGCCGCGCGGCTGCCAGTTGATCCGGAGGCGTGGCCAGAACTGCCTTGATATCGGCAGCCATCTGCCCTGATTCCTGGCTGGCCAGGTTGGTGAAGTACGTCTTCGTAACTTCGTTCATTTCGAATGGAAATTGATAGATCGCCAACTTGTTCAACGCGGTGGTCAGCTCGTAGATCGCATTGTCAGGACGAGGCAGCGAACTATGGCCTCCGCGATTGGTCGCTGTTATTTGGAAGTCGGAGTAGACCTTTTCCGTCGCCTCCACATCCGCAACCACAGCGCGCCCGTGGTCGAGTTCGATGCCGCCCGCGTCTGGATTGATGACATACGCAGCATCCACCAGGTCGCGGTGCTCTTTCACCAGCCAGTCTGCCCCGTTGAACTTACCGCCTTCTTCGTCGGCTGTGAGCGCCAGAATCAGGTCGCGCTTCGGCTTGTAGCCTTCCTTGTGCAGGCGCAGGAAAGTGGCCACCAGCGCGGCGTCGGAGTTCTTCATGTCCTGCGTGCCGCGACCATAGTAGTAGCCGTCTTTCTCGACGAACTGAAATGGATCGGTTGACCAGTCTGAGCGCAATGCTTCGACCACATCCATGTGGCAGAGGAACAGGACTGGCTTCTCGGTGGGCGTGCCGGCGGCTCTGAATCGGACGACGAGATTTTGTTTGCGCGCGTCCGGGCCGAGAAGATGCACGTCGTCAGCCGCAAAGCCCGCGTCGAGGAACAGCTTCTGCATGGCCGCAGTTGCCGTGGTCACGTTGCCGAGCGGCGTGTCGGTCGTGTTGATCTCAATCAGTTCCTTGAAGATGGCAAGCGCCTGCGCGCGATCTTCGGGAGACGCTTTGGGCAAGGGATTCTCCCCAAATGCTGCTGGAGTTGCGGCTGAAAATCCGAGGACGAGCAAGAGCACAGTCGATGGAGAAAAAGGGAAGACGCGATTTAGACGCATGTGCGGATTGTAAAGCTCAGCCGCGCTTCGCCGGTATGGAAAACGCGAGGCACGTTTGCACCCCGGCGTGAATCGATTTATCGTGATCCACGAGCACAATCGAGGTTCTAAATGTCTTCCAGGTTTGTTGTCGCCCTTCTCGCCGTCTCCGCCGTCACCGCTGTTGCCCAAATGCCGGACAAGCCTATCACCCGGCCCAGGATTACCGGCATCTCACACATTGCCGTTTATACCTCGAACGCCACGGCTACCGACCACTATTACAGCGAGATTATTGGCGCCGTGAAGATGGCCGATCCGGAAACTCCCAAGGGCGTGAAATACGCGCTGAGTTCGACGCAGTTTGTTGAGGTGCTGCCGCTGCCTGCCGATGCTGGAATCAACCGGCTGGACCACATTGGCTGGAAGACCGATGACGCCGAGGCCATGCGCCGGTATTTGGGGTCGAAGGCGTGGAAGGTGCCGGGGCAGGTGGAGCGCGGCGCTGACGGGAGCCGCTGGTTCACGGTGAAGGATCCGGAAGGCAACAAGGTTGAATTTGTGCAGCCGGCCGCCGAGCTGAAACCTCTGGATGCTCCGCTGGCGATTGGGCACCACATCATCCACGTCGGCATCATGGTGCATAGCCGCGCAGTCGAGGACACGTTCTATCGCGATCTGCTGGGATTCAAGCCGTACTGGTTTGGCGGCATGGTGGATACGCGAACCGATTGGGTGAGCCAGCAGGCGCCGGACAGCCACGACTGGCTGGAATACATGCTGACCTACGGGAACACGCCGGTGGGAGCGAGCACGGGGATTCCGGCGGGGATGTCGCAGCACGATCTGGGTGTGCTGGATCACCTTTCGATCGGCGTCGATTCGGTGGATGCGGCTTTCAAGACGCTGAAGGATGCGAATCGACTCGTCGGTGTGGACGCTCAGCCGCACACGCAGATGGGCAAGGACGGCAAAGGGCAGTTCAACCTGTTCGACCCGGACAACATTCGTCTGGAGCTGATGAATTTCCACGCGACGGAGAAGCCTTGCTGCTCGCCGTTCACGGCGGATGATCCGGCGGAGTAGGGGATTCGACGAACGTTAATTACGAGGGACCTATGTCGCGATGGAAGAACTTCGGCGTTCCCCTGCTGCTCATCTTCTCCGCCTCGGTTCCGTGCGTCGCGCAATGCGGCTTCGCCATTGTGCCAGCTGCAGACAAAAACTGGCATCGCAGCGAGGGTTGGCCAATCCCCGGCTTGAGCGATGCAAAAGGGTTCGCCGTGGTACACAGGACCGTCGATGGCAAACCTAAAGACTGGGTCTGGCCGGAGGGAATTTCTGTCACGTTCGTCGCGCATGACAGAGGCTATAGCGTCCAGTTTCCCGACGCGATTTTTGAAGAAGATGGCGTGCAGAAGCGGATGCTTCCTAGACGCTTCCTACTTTACTCGATGTGGCGTTGGGAAATGAACGGCACGCCTTATGCCTACTCGTATGAGCTCGGCCCATACGATGTCGCGTGCACCGCGTCGATCGACATTGTCGACGACCGCGGCGATGGCAAGTTCAGACTGATGACTTCGCCGGGGCACAATCTCATGGTCCCTCCTGGCCGCACTCCCGAGCCGCCACCAGTTCCTGCGAGTCTGAAAGAGCCAATATCTTAGAATCTGTCCAAATACCCACCGGGTCGGATACGACGCTTCATCGCGGATGCTCTCCTCGCCGCACCCGAAAATCTGCTACCCGTTTTCGATTTATTGCTATCCACTTGCAGATAATTAAGTGCCTGCGACGCACAATAGGAATTGCGTTTAGCGCCTATCCCCTGAAAGCGAGGGGCGCAAGCATCCCCGGTCGAGGCACGGGCGCGGAAGCTCCGCAAACACGCGCAACAATTCAGCGTTGCCTTTCTGAATTTGGCAGACAAGATTACCCGCGCACGCCCTGAAAAGCGACCTAACCCTTTTGGATTGGCATATCTGCAAGTAACTTCTTTAGAATGCCATATTTGCGGCGATTGCCGCTCTGTATACCATTGAAAACAAACCACTTCTTTACAGAGATGGGGTGGGGGGGTATCACTCATCAGTGAACCGCATCACGACCCCTCTTGTGTGCGTCCTACCGCCGGGGTGCCCTCCCGGCAAATCCGGACCCGCGGCCCCATGCCGGGCGCTGACTTCGAGTTCCTGGACAGATTCTTAGGAAATTCGTTGACTCCTCAATGAAGCCATTTGGGGCGCGAACACTTTTTGCGTTCGAATCAGAGGCAAACTGGACACTATGCCTTCTTCGTCCGTGATGACAGCCGAAAGGCGACCGCAGATCTTTCGACTTCGCTACGGTTTGCTCAAGTTGATAAGCACTGTTGAGGTTCTGCTTCGTCGCGCTAGAATTTGACTATGCCCGCAGCTTTGGCCCCTTCCGTCTTGTGTAAGTACGAGCCCGTTATCGGGCTTGAAGTTCACGTTCAGCTCCTCACCGAAACCAAGGCCTTCTGCGGCTGCGCGAACCACTTTGGTTCGGCGCCCAATACCAATATTTGCCCGGTGTGCCTGGGGCTGCCTGGCTCGCTGCCGGTGCTGAATGCCAAGGCATTGGAGTTTGCCACGCTGGCTTCGCTTGCTATCGGTTGCGAGGTGCGGGAGCGTTCGATCTTTGCGCGCAAGAACTACTTCTATCCCGACCTGCCCAAGGGCTACCAGATCTCGCAGTACGACAAGCCGCTGGCCGAGCGCGGCTTTATCGATGTGCCGACGGCGGACGGTGGCACGAAGCGAATTGGGATCACGCGGCTGCACATGGAAGAAGACGCGGGCAAGAGCATCCACGATGGCTTTGCGGACTCCGCAACGCGCACCTATCTCGACCTGAACCGGTGCGGGACGCCGCTGGTTGAGATTGTGTCCGAACCGGACATTCGCACCGCCGATGAGGCATTCGAATACCTGACGCGGCTGAAGGAAATTCTGCTGTATACCCGGGTTTCGGATTGCAACATGGAAGAAGGTTCGCTGCGTTGCGATGCCAACGTGAGCGTGCGGCTGAAGGGTGCGCCGCAGTTCGGTACCAAGGCGGAAGTGAAAAATGTGAACAGCTTTCGGTTTGTCCGCGCTGCCATTGAATACGAGATTGAGCGCCAGGTAGAAGTGCTTGAATCCGGCGGACACGTGATTCAGGAGAGCCGGCTGTGGAACGCTGCCGAGGGGCGGACCTACTCCATGCGGTCGAAGGAGCAGGCGCACGATTATCGCTATTTTCCCGAGCCGGATTTGCCGCCGCTGATCGTGTCGCACGAATATCTTGAGCGCAAGAGAGCGGAGCTCCCGGAACTGCCGGAAGCACGCCGAGCACGGATGATTGCGGAGTATGAGTTGAACCCCAAGGATGCAGCCACGCTGACCTCATCGCGCGAATTTGCCGACCGGTTTGAGGCTGCTGCGCGGACGGCGCGCAGTCCCCGGCGCGTGGCCAATTTGCTGCTGAGTGAAGTAGGCGGAAGGCTGAATGCACTAGGCCTCGAGCAGGAACAATCGCCGGTATCGATGGCGGGAATTGTGCTGGCCGCCGATCTGCTGGACGAGGGGAAGATCAGTTCGAAGCAATTGAAACAGCTATTCGACGTGTGCTTCGAAAAGGGTGAGGACTTCGCCGCTGTCTACGAACGCGAGAAGCCGGAGCAGATCACCGACTCGTCGGCACTTGAGGCCATGATTGATGAAGTGATTGCGGCGAGTCCGAAACAGGTTGAGCAGTATCGCGCGGGCAAAAAAACCATGTCCGGATTCTTTGTGGGCCAGGTGATGAAGGCTTCAAAAGGGCAGGCGAACCCGGGATTGCTGAATGAGCTGGTGACCAGAAAGCTGGACGGCTAGAGCGTCCAGCGGACTGGGCCGTTCACTTCAACTTCAGCTCCTGTACAAACTCTTTGCGGGTATCCCAGGAGCTCACTGTCTTAACGACGCTCTTCTTGCCGTCCTTCTCCGCCCACAGCTCATGATCCTGGGCCATATTCACCTGCGTGAAGCGGTAATTCCCTTGTGCGTCGGAGGTAAAGCTACGAATATTCTTGCTTTTTAGATCCTTGAGAAAGACTGTAACTCCTGGCATCGTAGCTGAATTCGCATCCACCACGATGCCGCTGACCACCCGCATGCCCAGATTCTGCGCCTGTGCCTGCTGCAGGCATGTCCGCCCGTGCCCACCAGACGGAATCAACCCAGTAGCCAAGGCAACAAAAAGCACTCCGGCGACCGTACTTGCGCGGTACCAACGGCTCCACAATCCCTGCACCCCTGCAGCACGTCGCCAAGTGGCTTTTTGATTCCCTGAAAGCCACCCTGCACTCATCCGCTGAGGGCAGGTCAATTGTGGAACGGTTTTGAGCTTCACTCTTCCTCCTCTTCTTCCGCAAACGGCTCGTCTTCGTCATCAATCAGGTCGCCGTCCACCCGCGCCAACTCCAAGGGTTCCGTGCCGACGACTTCGTATTCGTTTCCGCACTCCTCACAGGTAACTACATCGCCTTCTTCTACTTCATCCAATTCGATGTCTAATCCATTCTCGCATTCAGGGCAGTTGGGCATAGCAGGCTCCTCACTTCTTATGGCAATTCATATTGCAGTATGAACTTCGGTTGTGGGACAACATGGCTATTCTTGGGGAGAAACAGCCTTCAGGTCAAGCAGGAACCCATTCGCCCGGAGTTGATCAGCCGAGCTCCGAGAATACCCTAGGAATTTTCCCAAATCGCACGGCCTTCCTATTCCGCCTTCAGTGTGTCACGGCGGCAATTCGCGCAATGGAATAGACTGTGGGCGACCGAGCAATGGTACACCGCATCCTCAGGAACCCGTGACCGCAACCTGTTCAGGAGTCTTTATGCGCGCGTATGTTTGGGCCCTTCTTGCCTTTTCCGTATCCGCTGTTGCACAACAGGCCGCACCCGCAAGCCCGGCAACGCTCACCGGCCAGGTGATGGGCCATGTGGTTTGCGGAGATACCAACCAGCCGGCCCGGTTCGCAACCGTGCAGTTGATTGGCGAGCATCCACCTGCGTCGCCAATCTTTGATACGGAAGCCATGGCCAAGGATCCAGACTTCGAAAAATCCATCGGCAAAGCCATGGCCGCGGTGATGAAGGGCGGCAATTCGAACCTATCTGCAGTGACGGCCCTCGACGGCGCATTCACGATGGAAAAAGTTCCTCCCGGAAACTATTGGGTCGTCGCTCAGTTCGCCGGTTACCTCTCGCCCCTGAGCCAGCTCTCGCCCATAGAGCGGGCCAAAGCATCGTCCGACGCCCTCAAAGCTGTCCAATCCTCTGCTGAAAAAATCGAGATCCAACCCAATGTTTCAGTCCGCGTGGACATCCGCCTGGAGCGCGGCGCATCAATCAGCGGCACAATTCGCTATGACGACGGCAGCCCCGCGCCGGGTGTAACACCAATGTTGATAACCCTCGACAAAGACGGCAAGTGGAAGGACATGGGCGTCATTTCCACGATTCCAGCGAGCAGTGACGATCAGGGACATTATCGGATTTCGGGCCTCCTTCCCGGAAAATATGCCGTCAAAGCTACCTTGCCGACCACCCAAGTCTCCGTTGGCCTCGGTGCCATGCCCTCGGTACACACCAGTCTGGGAGACATGCTTCTGGTGTACTCGGGAGGCGCTCTGCACCAGAAGGACATCAAGCCGGTCGAGGTTAGCTCCGGGGACGACGTGAATGGAATCGACGTCGTGTTTCCAATCGACAACCTGCATTCCGTCGCAGGATCGGTGGTGGCGAAAACGGACAGCCACGCGGTGAATTCCGGCTGGGTCTCGCTGGAAGAGACGGACACCAAAGTCCAGGTGCGGGGCGCAAGCATCGAGCAGGACGGCACCTTTCGCCTCAACTATGTCCTGGAGGGCCAGTACATTTTGAAAGTGGCCGGAGCAGCGGACAAGGAGTTTGCCAGCATTGGCGGCACTCTCGCGTTCATGTTGCCGGGGAAGACCTTGAAGACCTACGGCCCGATTGAAATGCCCATCGCGCTGAAGAACGACTCGACCGGGCTCGTGCTCCAGGTTCCGGACTTGTCGGCAACGCCGGCGCCGAGCCCCGCTGCTGTGGCTCCCGCGGCTGCTCAATAACCAAAAGGGGAATTGCTTAGGCAATTGGGCCGGACCACGAATGACACGCGCCGCATCAAACGTTTACCCTGAGGAAGACGATGGCCCGGTCCGGCTCCAGCTCGATTTCATTCCCTGCATTTCGCGGCACGACGCGGCGGCTGATTCTTGCCAACCTGATCGCGTATTTCGCGTTGCTGGTGACGGGAGCGCTGTCGAGATCCGCCGCCGGTTGGATCCTGGGCGTTTTCGCTTTTGTACCGGGCTTCTTCCTGCACGGTTGGCTCTGGCAGCCCTTCACCTACAGCTTCATCCATCAGGGCATTCTGGGCACGGCGCTCGAACTGCTTTCGCTTTGGTTTCTGGCGGGCTTCCTGGAGCAGATGCACAGCCCGAGTTGGGTTGCCGGCCTCTTCGGCTCCTCTGTGATCGGCACCGCGCTGGGCGCCGCCGCCATCTTTGCCGCCAGCAGCACGTTTGGCTTCTCGCTTCCGTTAATCCCTCTCTATGGCTGCTTTGGCGGCATCTTCGGCCTGCTGGTGGCCTTCGGCGTTCTCTATGGGGACATGGAGTTTATGCTGTTTCCTCTTCCCATCAGCATCAAGGCACGCTACCTGGCCATCATTTACGCGCTCATCGCGGTTGCCACGCTCTTCGGCGACGAACGGATGTACGCCTTCGCGCAGTTGTTCGGTGGGCTGGCTGGGATAATTTATATCCAATTCGCACCGCGGCGCGGAATGTCATTTGCCTTCAGCGAGCAGTGGTACGGACTGCGCAATCGCTACTACCGCTGGAAACGGCGGCGCGCGGCAAGGAAGTTTGAGGTCTACATGCGCTCGCAAGGCAGAACTGTTCGATTTGATGGGAGTGGAAAGCAGATTGATGACGATTCAAACGACAAGAAGCGCTGGAATTAAATCTAAATACTGTTCTATTCTCTAAATATCAATCCAATTTAGGGGTCATCGGCGTCAGGTCTTCCCGCCGGTGTTTTGGGGAATCAGGACAACTTGCAGTCACAGCTTCAGCTATCGGCACCTGTGCCGGTGCTGCGCCTTTGTGGAAGACTCGAGGCGCGATGACGATCGTCAACAGGCGCAGGATGTTACAGATGATGGCGATATCCGCCGGTCGCGCAGTCGTGCCTTTTAGTCTCGCCCGTGCGGCCCAGCCCTGGGCTCCGTCCAATGAAGACGACGTGTTTCTCGACGACCTGGAACGGCAGGCTTGTCTCTTTTTCTGGGAGCAGGGCAGCCCGGCAACCGGACAGATTCTGGACCGCGCTCGCAATGATCTGACCGGTGCTCGCGATCGCCGCCGCATGGCCAGCATTGCCTCCACCGGATTCGGCTTGACCGCGCTTACCATCGCCGATCGTCGTGGGTATATTCCGCATGCGGAGGTTGTTGAGCGTGTGCGAACCACACTGAGTTGGCACCTCAACTCGATGCCGGAGGTGCATGGATTCTTCTATCACTTCACGGACATTGAAACCGGGAAGCGCTGGGCGCGGTGCGAGCTGTCCCCCATCGACACGGCCATTCTGCTGTGTGGCATTCTCACGGCACGTGCATGGTTTGACGATGCGCAGATCCAATCCCTGGCGCAACAGATTTATGAGCGCGTGGATTGGCCCTGGATGCAGAACGGCGGTGAGGCGTTCGCAATGGGATGGCATCCCGAGTCTGGATTCCTGAACTCTCGCTGGAGCCATTACTCCGAACTGATGATGATTTATCTGCTAGCCATGGGCTCGCCGGGCCATCCGGTTTCACCGGACGTCTGGAAGAGTTTTGCACGGCCAGTGCAGCGTTACGCGGGTCTGGAATATATAAGCGGGGACGACCCCATTTTTGTGCATCAGTATTCGCACGCATGGTTCGATTTTCGAGACAAGCGCGATGCCTACACCAATTACTTTGAGAACTCGGTCATCGCAACGCGTGCTCACAAGGCGTTCTGCCTCTCCATGCCCAATTGGTACTCCGAGGACTATTGGGGCATCACTGCTTCTGATTCTGTGCGCGGTTATACCATCTGGGGCGGTCCGCCTTCGCGGGGGCTCATCGACGGGACGGTAGTGCCCTGCGCGCCCGCAGGGTCCCTCGCTTTCCTGCCTGCTGAATGCCTGGCCGTTCTACGCGCCATGCGCGCGAAATCGGGTGCGCAAGCCTGGGGACGCTACGGGTTTGCGGATGCCTTTCATCCGGCCGCCAACTGGTATAACCCGGACGTGCTTGGAATCGATCTGGGGATCTCCCTTCTCATGGCGGAGAACCTGCGCACCGGCCAGGTTTGGAATACGTTCATGCGCAACCCGGAAATCACGCGAGCGATGCAGCTTGCAGGTTTCCGTCCCGACGCCGTGGCGTGAGCCGCCGCGTTGACGCAAGATGAACGCTGCCGGCTCAACACGATAGAATCCTCTCTGAAATGAACTCTCGAATCGCATTCCTTTTCCCTGGTCAGGGATCGCAGACAGTCGGCATGGGCCGTAGCTTGGCTGAAGCCTTTCCCGCCGCCGCCGAGACCTTTGCCGAAGCCGATGAGGCACTTGGCTTCCCTCTTTCAAAACTGATCTTTGAAGGTCCCGACGAAGATCTCCGGCTGACGGAAAACACACAGCCCGCCATCCTGACCGTCAGCGTTGCCGCGGCGCGCGTTCTTGCGGGGCATGGCGTTCATCCCGCGCTCGCTGCAGGACATTCGCTGGGAGAATGGTCCGCCCACGTAGCCGCCGGAACCATGAGCTTTGTTGACGCTGTGCGCGCCGTGAAGGCACGTGGACGTGCAATGCAATTGGCCGTTCCCGCTGGCCAGGGCGCCATGGCAGCCGTGCTGGCGCTCGACGCGGCGCAGGTGGCCGAAGCCTGCAGGGAAGCTGAAGCCGAGACTGGTCTGACGGTTGCAGCAGCCAACCTGAACTCGCCCAGCCAGACGGTGATCTCCGGCGCACTGGTGGCCGTCGAAAAGGCTTCGGCATTGGCCAAGGCAAAGGGCGCACGGCGGGCAGTGATGCTTCCGGTGAGTGCTCCGTTCCACTGCGAGCTTATGCAGCCAGCTCAGGAAGAAGTCGCCCGAGTGCTCGCCGCCATTAGCGTGGCCGATCCGCAGATTCCGGTTGCTGCCAATGTTACTGGAGGTTTGGTGAGCACTGCGGACGCCGCATGCGACGCACTCATCCGCCAAGTCACCGGGGCAGTGCGCTGGGTCGATTGCATGCAGACGCTCGTTGCTGCGGGAGCCGATTTGTTTATCGAGGTGGGTCCCGGTAAGGTGCTGTGCGGACTGTTGCGGCAGATCGACGGGAACCAGAAATCGCTCAACGTGGAGGATCCGGCAAGCCTGGAAGCGACGCTGGCGGCGCTGGCAGTCCAATAGATTTCTGACTTGCGGCGCAGCCTTCGGGAAACACTTCGCCTAACCTTTTCCGACCTTTGCTTCCTCGGCCATCTTTTCGGAATACCGATGGGCGCTCACAGAGAGTTCATGTGCGTTCTTGCTTAGCTCGTGGGCTGTCAGATGATCTGCCTTACCGTGGGCGGCGGCAGCTGAAACATGGGCATGGGCTGCAAGGTTGTGAAGTTCCGCAGCTCGATCGTGCGTGCTCTGGGGCATAGTGTTCTCCTAGACTCTTCTGATGCCAACGGTCGCCCAATGACACTTGCACGAGCTGGCAATTTCCGAGAAATCACACGGACCGCTGCCCCTACGGCCCGAGATAGAGTTCCACGCCCGGCGGCGAGAAATTCAGCTGATGCGTCTTTGGATCGTAGTCCAGATTCAGCGCCCCGCTCTTGCGTCCATTGATGAGGGTTGCGACCAGCAGCACATTGCCATACATGCGCGCGGCGACAATCTTGTGGGTCTGGATATTGCCGTACTCGTTGTCCGGACTCGACGAGCTCCAATCCCCCTGGAATCGCGAAAACGGGTACACGCCATGTTGATTCTGGTGGTGCTGCCAGTCCTTGTCGTGCGTCCAGATCCCGTAGGCCTTGGGCAGGTCGTTCTTCTCCACCGCGGCGAGGAAGTTGTTCACCGTCGATCGCCCCATGAGGTGTTTGTTCCAGTTCCATGGCCAATCCACGGGTCTGCCAGCCACCAGCCACCAACCCACAAACAGCACCAGGAACAATCCAACTGCGCCAATCAGCATGCGCTGGTTTCGCTTCTCGCGTACTTCGTCAAACTTGGGAGCGTCGAGCAGAGTCATTTTGAAAGTTCCTCAAGAGCAGTTGTCAGTTTTCGGTTGTCAGTCGTCAGTTGCTTGTGCAAGCAGCGCATCGAGACCATTTGGCAAGTCAATCCACTCCTTGATTAGACACCGGAAATGCGGGTTCAGTTCCCAGGGGTCGAATCCGGCTCGCATCAAGCAAGGCGAAAACTGACAACTGATAACTGACGACTGACAACTTTCCTCACTCCCTGCTGTAGATTGTTCGCTTCTTTTCTCCGTAGCGCTCCAGGCCCAGTTCAATCAGGCGCGTCAGCAACTCGGTATACGGCAGGCCCGTTGCAGCCCACAACTTTGGATACATGCTGATCTGCGTGAATCCCGGCATGGTGTTTACCTCGTTCAGGTAAATGCGCCGCTTCCCATCCGGCTCCATCAGGAAGTCCACACGCGCCAGCCCTGAAAGGTCGCACGCCCGGAATGCAGCCACAGCCATCTCCCGAATCTGCTTTGTCTCCGCGCGCGTCAGCTTCGCCGGAATCACCGGGACCGAGCCCTCTGAAAGATATTTCGCCTCGTAGTCGTAAAACTCTTTGCCGGGCACAATCTCGCCAACCACGCTGGCCTTGGGATCGTCATTGCCCAGCACGGCAACTTCCAACTCGCGAGCCTTGGCCTTATTGCCGCCGACACCTTGTTCCACGACGAGCTTCCGGTCGAACTTGGCTGCCTCGGTGAGTGCGGGGCCTAGTTCTTTGCGGTCGTGCGCCTTGCTGATGCCAACCGACGAGCCAAGGTTCGCCGGCTTCACAAACAACGGGTATTTCAGCGCCGCCTCTATGCGGGCAATGGCCTTGCGCGGCGTCTGCTCCCACTCTGCGCGAAGCAGGGTAATGTGCTTCACGATGGGGAGCCGCGCGTCGGCAAAGAGACGCTTCATCACGTCCTTATCCATGCCGGCCGCTGAACCGAGTACCCCTGAGCCGACGTACGCAATGCCCGCCAACTCGAAGAGACCCTGGATGGTTCCGTCCTCGCCGAATGTGCCGTGGAGCACTGGAAACACCACGTCGAGATTCGCGGCGGCCGGAGGTGTGCTTCCCGCCGTCGATGCGGCGCTTTTTCCCAAAGGCTCCGGGGCCAGCAGGGTCGGAATGCCCTCCTGAAGCAATTTCGCTCCCGGAGTTGTGTGGGGGTCGCCTGCCCGCAACTGCCGCGCCACGGTGCTCTGAGCGCCCTGAAGCAGGTTTTGTGCCTCGCCGGCCGCCAGCCAGTGGCCGTCCTTGGTGATCCCGATGGGGACCACATCGAATTTCTTCCGGTCAATCGCCTTCAATACCGAAGCAGCCGACAGCAGAGAAACTTCATGCTCGCCGCTGCGCCCGCCAAACAAAATCCCTACACGGAGTTTTTTTGCCATTTCCTTTTAGATTCCCGCTTTCGTGATGCAGACAAAGGTCAAGATCAGTGTAGAACCCGTCACAGGATCTTCTTCCCAAATGCGGAGCATGCGAGTTCGACGGCCAGATCCGCGGTGCGGTTGTGCTCGTCGATCACCGGGTTCACCTCGACAATTTCGAAGCTGAGCAGGCGGCCGTGATCGGCAATGATTTCCATGGCCAGGTGGGCTTCGCGGTAGGTGGCGCCACCGCGCACCGGCGTACCCACTCCGGGCGCGTCCTCCGGATCAATCCAGTCCATATCGAGAGACACGTGGTATCCAGCCGTTCCGCGGCCTGCAGCCCGCAGCGCCTCTTCCATCACGGTCCTCATGCCGCGCTCGTCGATATCGCGCATGGTGTAGACCTCCGCCACGCCCGCGCGGCGAATGTTCTCGCGCTCCGCTGCGTCGATGTCCCGCACGCCGATCAGCACCGTATTCTCCGCCGCAATCTTCGGCGAGTAACCAAAGATGTTCCCCAAAGCCTCCGGCCCCAACCCCAGCAGAGCTGCCAGCGGCATCCCGTGCACATTTCCAGAGGGGGACGTTTCCGGCGTGTTGATATCGGAGTGGGCATCGATCCAGATGACGCCGATTTTCTGCCCTCGCCTGCGATAGAAATGCGCCACACCGGACACCGACCCCGCCGCGAGCGAGTGGTCTCCGCCGAGAACCAGGGGCGTCATGCCCTCTTCCAGCGTTTTGACTACGGCCTCGGCGGTACGTGTGCAGGTCTCGGCAATCTCGGTAAGGTAGCGGGCGCTTTTGTCGCCAGAGTTGCGGGTTTCGGCAATCTCCACGCGGATGTTGCCTCCGTCGGTGACCTGGTGGCCCAGCGCCTCAAGGCGCGCCTCCAAACCCGCCACGCGCATGGCGGAGGGGCCCATATCGACTCCCCGGCGGCTTGCGCCCATATCCAGTGGGACGCCGATCACGCGAATGCTCCGCGTGGGCAGCGCCTGTGTTCCGCTGTGCGGAATCAAGGAATCATCCGCAGAATCTTCGGCTCTGGTGCGCATTTGCAATTCTCCCGGCAGCCCGCTTTCAGGCCGCCTCATCCGGTTACTTTCCAGCCCTGAATTCAATACGAACTTACAAACTTCGGGCAACATAATTTCGGCACAGGCGAATTCCCCGAGCCTGACCCAAAAGCGCTATTAGATCAGATTCACGTGAGAGTAAGATGATGAGGATAGCTCTCAGGCACTTATCGGCTCATCTGGAGACACAAAGAATCTCTCGATCCGTCTGAATTAATTCAACGACTTGGCCGATAGGAATTATCAGGAAAAGAATGGCGCATCTCAGCAAGGCCCGGTGCTTCGAAATGAGGTTCGGGACAGCCTTGTTTGTGCCCCTTCAAGCCGTAATCCTCACGTTTTTAGGTCTCATTGCGTGTGTCTCGGGAGCGGCGCAGAGGCCACTCGACAACCTCAAGCAGATTCATGCACTTAGCAACGCTGAGGCGGGCCACTACCTGCCGGTTGCTTTTGAGGCAACGGTCACGTATTACCGCCGCTATGAGGGCACTCTTTTTGTCCAGGATGGCGACGCGGGTATCTATGTGCAGCCGTCCACCGCTTATACCCTCGCGCCTGGCGACCGCGTCCTGATCAGGGGAAAAACAGAGCCGAGTTTCCGCCCCTTTGTTAAAGAAGCGACCATCAGTGTGCTTCGTCACGGTCCGGTTCCCAAATCTATCCCAGCCACATTCGACGAGCTGATCCGCGCCGAGCGCGATTGCATGTTCGTTTCCGTTCGCGCCAAAGTACGCGCCGCCGACCTGATCTACAGCTCCGATGTACGCTCTGCGGTGCTGCAGTTGGTGGCCGGCGGAGGCACAATTGAGGCCGTCGTGGATAGCGATGACACCAGCCGTCTGGAAGGTCTGCTGGATGCCGAGATTGAGATTTCCGGCGCTGCATCCGGAAAGTTCGACGGCAAAATGCAGCAGACAGGGATCGTGATACACGTCTCCTCGCTCGACAACATCACGGTCTTTCACCGTGCCGACACCAGCCCGTCGTCCCTGCCCGTCACGCCGATGGACCATATTCTGGAGGGTTACCACGTTCAGGTGCTTTCGCAGAGAGTCAAGGTTCACGGGACCATCACGTACTACCAGCCGGGTTCTGCAATCGTGTTGCAAGATGGCCCAAAGAGCCTTTGGATCCAGACCCGCAGCATCGCTCCGGTGCAGGTTGGCGACCTGGCGGACGTAACAGGTTTCCCGGGCCTGCACGACGGATTTCTGACACTTACAAATGGCGCGATCGAGGAAAGCCATACGCGGGCCCCCGTCGCGCCTCAGCCGGCAACCTGGCGCCAACTGGCAGCGAGCCACAATGTTTTCGACCTGGTTTCTATCGAAGGCACGGTCGCAGGTGAAGTTGCGGAAGCATCGCAGGACGATTATGTGTTGGTGGCCGACGGGCAGATGTTCTCTGCCATCTACAGGCATCCGCCGACGGTGAATCCAGGGCGTCACGCTCTCCAGCCCTTGAAGCAGATCCGACTCGGATCCATCATTCGCGTGAGCGGCATTTGTATGCTCGACGACTCGAACCCGTTCAACGCGCAGGTACCGTTCACAATCCTCATGCGCTCGCCTGACGATGTGACGGTGATTGCCGAGCCATCGTGGCTCAACACAACAAACCTCACCCGCATCGTGACTGTGCTGCTGATCGTGATTCTGGCGGCGGTTTTCTGGGGTGTCACCATGAATCTCAAAGTGCGGCGCCAGACAACCGCTCTGTCTGTACGCATTGAGGCTGAGGCTGCCCTGGAGAGACGATTGGCCCAACTCGAGCAGCGGCGCAGTAGCATTCTCGAGGACATCAACGGATCTAGACCCCTCGCCGAGTTGCTTGAGGCAATCACAGAACTGGTTTCGTTCATCCTGAACGGCGCCCGCTGCTGGTGCGAGATTACCGATGGGGCGAGACTGGGCAATCCACCCACCTCTCCGGAAACGCTGCGCATTGTGAGTGAATTGATCCCAGGGCGCTCCGGAACGGTATTGGGTACCCTTTCCGCCGGGTTCGCTCCGGGATCGATCCCGGCCGATTCGGAAACAACTGCGCTTGCCGTTGGGGCACGCCTGGCAACCCTGGCGATTGAAACGCGCAGCCTTTACACCGATCTGCGCCACCGCTCCGAATTCGACCTGCTTACCGACATTCATAATCGCTTCTCGCTGGAAAAGCATATCGACGCCCTCATCGAAGAGGCGCGGCAGAGAGCAGGCATCTTCGGCTTGATCTACGTGGACCTTGACGAGTTCAAGCAGGTGAACGATCTTTATGGCCACCACGTTGGGGACTTATACCTTCAGGAAGTGGCGACCCGCATGAAGCGCCAACTGCGCGGACACGACATGTTGGCTCGCCTGGGCGGTGATGAGTTTGCCGCGGTGGTCGCCATTGTTCGCAGCCGGGCGATTGTGGAAGAAGTCGCCCTTCGCCTGGAAAGATGCTTCGACGATCCGTTCACAGTCGAAGGCTACACATTGCATGGTTCCGCTAGCGTTGGACTGGCGATCTATCCCGAGGATGGAGCTACCCGGGAGAGCCTGACCAGCGCCTCCGATGCCGCCATGTACGTGGCAAAGCATACAAGACGCAAATCAGGCGACCATCCGTCCGAAACCTCAAGGACGGCTGGACTATCCAGCCGACTCCTACCTAAAGACCGGGCGTGACGGGAAATCCTCCCAAGCGAATCTCCGCCATCCAAACATCTTGCGCTTAGTTCCGGCCTTCCCGTCCCCGGATTGGTCATTTTGACTCAGGCTGCCGGCAAAAAAAACGGTACGTTCCGAACTATACGGCTGAATGAGCAGCCTGCATTTGCCGATAAGAGAGGGACAGGACCGCGCCGACGTACGCAAGCCTGGCACGGCTTTCACGATGAACGCATCGATCTTCACAATTGCGGTGGTTCGTAAGGCTGTTCTCCTGCTCACAGCGATTCCGGCATTTGCAGCGGCGTCAGGGGCAGCGCCGTCCAGCCCGCCCAATACCCTGCACGCCATCTCTGCGTTGACCAACGACGAGGCGCGCCAAGCCATTCCTGTGGAATTTGAAGCCACGGTTGGTTATTCGCGTGGGTACGAAAACCTGCTGTTTGTGCAGGACGGAACCGATGCGATCTTTGTGCGGCCCCCGACGGGCATGCAACTTGCCACGGGAGATCGCATCCTGATTCAGGGAACCACGCGCGCAAGTTTCCGGCCTCTGATCGTCGGCAGCCATCTAACCCTGCTTCGTCACGGTGCTCCGCCCAAATCCCTGCCTGCCACGTTCGACCAATTGATTCGCGCCCAGGATGACTCCCTGACGGTCACTGTGCATGCAGTTGTTCGCGCAGTGGATCTTGTGGTGGCCGGTGGAGGCAACGCCCCGGTCGTCAGTTCACGACTCCAGTTGGTGACGGAGGGAGGCCACTTAGAGGCGAACCTTGACAACCACGATCCGGACGCACTGAAGGGCCTTCTGGACGCCGAGGTTGAAATTACCGGAGCGGCCGCTGGAAAATTCGACGACAAGATGCAGCAGACGGGGATTGTTCTCTACGTTCCTTCCCTGTCGAGCATTCATGTTCTCAAGAGATCGAGCGCTGGCCCCTGGTCCCTGCCGGTGACGCCAATGGACCAGATTCTTGCCGTCTATCACGAAAACGATCTGACCCCGCGGGTGAGGGTCCACGGAACGATCACCTATTACCAGCCCGGGTCTGCCATTGTGCTGCAGGATGGGCCCAAAAGCATGTGGATTGCAGTCCACACGCACGAACCGTTGCAGATCGGGGATCTAGCCGACGCCACCGGGTTTCCCGAGTCGCACGAGCGGCTTCTGACGCTGTCCGATGGCGAAGTCCTGGACAGCCACATTTTCCAGCCCATTACCCCGCAAGCGGCCACCTGGCATCAGTTGGGCTACTGGAGCAGCAACTCCCCTGACGGCCACATGTACGATCTGGTCTCAATTGAAGGCAAAGTGGTCACCGAGATTCGGGAGGCTTCGCAGGACGAGTATGTGCTGGCAACCGGTGATCGGCTATTCACGGCAATTTACCGTCATCCGCCCGCCTCCGCGGCGATTCCGATCATGCGGGATATCCCTCTTGGCTCAACGGTCCGCGTAGCGGGCATCTGCGTGATTGTGGATGCAAACACCGTTAATCCTGGTGAAGAAGTTCCTTTCAATATTCTGCTTCGCAACTTCGACGATATTGCTGTCCTCGCGAACCCCTCCCTGCTCACGGTACGCAACCTGGGCATCGTGGTTGGCATGCTGTTGTTTGTCCTGCTGGCTGTGGGCACAAGGGCCTGGTTCGTTGAGCACAGAGCGCGGCAACACACGGCCACATCCGCTTACATCGAGCGCCGGCGCGGTCGGATCCTCGAAGACATCAACGGCTCCCGCCCCCTCACCGAAATCATCGAACAGATTACCGAGCTGGTGTCCTTCAGGCTCAAAGGGGCACCGTGCTGGGTCCAGATTTCTGGAGGCGCGCGACTGGGGAACTGCCCAAAGGTTCTTTCAAGGATGCGCGTTGTCCGCCATGAAATCCCAGCCCGCACCGGGGCTGCGCTTGGCGAAGTGTTTGCCGCATTTGACCCATTGACCAAACCGCATGATATCGAATCCGAGTCTCTAGCCGCAGCGGTAGGGCTTGCCGCACTGGCCATTGAAACGCGCCGGCTCTACACCGACCTCATCCGCCGTTCCGAATTCGACCTGCTCACCGACATTCATAACCGCTTCTCACTCGACAAGCGCATGGACGCGCAGATCGAAGAAGCCTACCAGGACGGCGGCATCTTCGGACTGATTTATATCGATCTGGACAACTTCAAGAGAGTGAACGACCAACTGGGACACCGAATCGGGGACTTGTACCTGCAGGAGATGGCGCTTCGCATGAAGCGACAGCTCCGTTCGGTGGATACCCTGGCCCGCCTCGGCGGCGATGAATTCGCCATTCTGGTTCCACTTGTTCGCAGCCACGCCGATGTGAAGGAGATTGCACTGCGTCTGGAGCGTTGCTTCGATGCGCCGCTTACCATTCAAGGCGTTACACTCCATCCGGCGGCAAGCGTCGGTGTGGCCCTGTATCCGGAAGACGCCACAACCAAGGACGGTCTCTTGAGCGCAGCCGACGATTCAATGTACAAGACCAAAAACGCCAAGCGCCGTCTCGCCCACACATTGGGTGTCGGCGAGGTTCTGGAATCCGAGTTTGGGGTTCGTTCATAAGGGCGGGGCCAGGATCGCGGTCGAGGGTCGAAGCAACCTTGAGTTGAATCAATTCGCAAATCTGCCGATAACAATCTCAGGAGCCACACAACACAATTTCCGCCGGACTCTGCACGATGAAGAATCTTATTTCCGCATTCGCGATCCTTCTTGTATGCGGCCCGGCCGCATGGGCAGCCGAACTGGCCCCTCTTACATCCCTGCGCGCCATCCACGCATTGAGTAACGTCGATGCGAGCCATAGGCTGCCCGTCGCCTTCGAGGCGACCGTCACATACTATCGCGGCTATGAGAACAACTTGTTTGTGCAGGATGGCGACACGGGGATTTATGTCGGAGCTCCCACGGACGCCAATCTGGTTCCAGGAGACCGCGTTCTCGTGCGAGGAAAAACGCAGGAGAGCTTCAATCCCTTTATTGTGAGCGAAAGTATCACTTTGCTGCGTCACGGCGATCCGGTGAAACCAAAGCCGGCCAGCTTCGATCAGATGATCCGTGCGGAGACCGATTGCAAGCTGGTCATTGTGCGCGGCGTGGTCCGCTCTGCCGACTTTATGCCCGGAGTGCACTACGCTAACCTTCAGATGCTCACCGATGGCGGCTACTTTGCCGCAACTGTGGACGGCGACGGTGCACGCGCTCTCGAAGGCTTGCTGGACGCCGAGGTGGAGCTCACCGGTGTCGCCTCGGAAATATTCGACAGCAAGATGCAGGTGACCGGGATTCTTATTCACATTCAAACGGCTGCAGGCATCAAGGTTCTCAATCGCGCCAGCGCAAGTCCGTGGTCTCTCCCTGTCACGTCCATGGACCAGGTTCTGGCCGTCTATCATGTGAGCGATTCTACGCCGAGGGTTCGGGTCCATGGAACCATCACTTATTACGAACCCGGTGCGGCCGTTATATTGCAGGACGGCGTCAGGAGCATATGGATCGAAACGCAGACCCGCAACCTTTTGCAGGTGGGTGATGTGGCGGATGCAACCGGTTTTCCGGATGCACACGGCGGATTTCTCAACCTGGTCCATGGAGAAATTCGGGATACTCTCACACGAGCGCCCGTCACGCCGACACCAGCGACTTGGGAGACACTGACTCCACGCGGGAATGCTGTTCCTGGACACCACGACGATCTCGTTTCCATCGAAGGCCAGGTGGTAACGCAGGTGCGGGAGTCTTCGCAGGACGAATATGTGTTGTCCACCGACGGCAAACTCTTCTCCGCCATTTATCGCCACCTGGATGGTCCACCTCAGTCCAGCAAACAGATACCCATCGGCTCAAGAGTCCGGGTTATCGGTATCTGCGTCCTCGAAGTATCCAACCCATTCAGCAGACAGGTTCCGTTCAATATCCTGATGCGGTCCCCGGACGACATTGCCGTCGTTGCCCACCCATCCTTGCTCAACGTGCGTAACCTGGTCATTGCCCTGGGATTGATGGTCCTCATTGTCCTCGTTGTGGGCGCCAGGGGCTGGTACATCGAGCGCAGGGTCCGCCGCCAAACCACCGCAATGGCTTACATCGAACGTCGCCGCAGCCGCATCCTTGAAGACATCAACGGCTCCCGCCCCCTCGCCGAGATCATCGATCAGATCACCGAACTCGTCTCCTTCAAGCTCAAGGGCGCGCCCTGCTGGTGCCAGATCGCCGGTGGAGCGCGACTGGGAAACTGTCCGAAGGACCTCTCACGTATGCGTGTGGTCAGCCAGGAAATCCCCGCCCGCTCAGCCCCCCCGCTTGGCGAAGTGTTTGCCGCCCTTGACCCATTGACCAAGCCCCATGACATCGAAGCCGAGTCTCTCGCCTCTGCTGTCGGGCTTGCTGCCTTGGCCATTGAAACGCGTCGGCTCTACTCCGACCTGATCCGTCGCTCGGAGTTCGACCTGCTCACCGACATTCATAACCGTTTCTCCCTTGACAAGCGCCTCGACGCGCAGATCGAAGAAGCCTACCGGGATGGCGGCATCTTCGGAATAATCTATATCGATCTGGACAACTTCAAAAAAGTGAACGACGAGCTGGGGCACAGAATCGGCGACCTGTACCTCCAGGAGATGGCCATTCGCATGAAGCGACAGCTCCGTTCGGTGGATACCCTGGCCCGCCTCGGCGGCGATGAATTCGCCATTCTGGTTCCGCTCATCCGTAGCCGCACTCATGTCAGCGAGGTTGCGTTGCGTTTGGAGCGCTGCTTCGATGAGCCGCTGCATATTGAAGGAGTCACTCTTCATCCGGCGGCCAGCGTCGGTGTGGCCCTGTACCCGGAGGACGCCACAACCAAAGACGGTCTCTTGAGCGCAGCCGACGATTCAATGTATAAGACCAAAAACGCCAAGCGCCGTCTCGCCCGCACGTTGGGTGTCGGCGAGATTCTGGAATCCGAGCTTAGAGTTCGTTCATAAAAACGTGGCAGGGATCGCGGTCGAGGGTCGAAGCAACCTTGAGTTGAATCAATTCGCTAATCTGCCGATAACAATCTCAGGAGCCACACAACACAATTTCCGCCGGACTCTGCACGATGAAGAATCTTATTTCCGCGTTCGCGACGGACACCAGGTAGGCGACCTATACCTGCAGCAGGTTGTCCAGCGCATGAAGCACCAGGTGCGTTCCATCGACGTGCTGGTCCGGATCGGCGGCGACGAGTTTACGGTGCTGGTCGCCGAGGTGCGGAGCCGCGCCGATGTGGAAGAGATCGCATTGCGGATCGAACGCAGCTTTGACGAGCCGGTGCCTGTGGGAGGGCACGTTCTGCATGCCTCGGCCAGCGTGGGAATTGACGTCTACCCGGAAGACGCGCTCACTAAGCACGGCCTGCTGAATGTTGCCGATAGCGCCATGTATAAGAATCTGTCCAAATACCCGCCGGGTCTAATACGACGCTTCATCCCGGATCCTTCCTCGCCGCACCCGAAAATCTGCTACCCGTTTGCTATTTAGTGCTATCCACTTGCAGATAATTAAGTGCCCGCGACGCACAATAGGAATTGCGCTTAGCGCCTATCCCCTGAAAGCACGGCGGGAAGCATCCCCGGTCGATACACGGGCCCGGAAGCGCCGCAAAGACGCCGAACAATTCAGCATTGCCTTTCTGATTTTTGGCAGACAAAATTACCCGTACACGCCCTGAAAAGAGACCTAACCCCTTTGGATTGGCATATCTGCAAGTAACTTCTTTAGAATGCCATATTTGCAGCGATTGCCCCCTGGTATACCATTGAAAGCAAACCACTTCTTTACAGAGATGGGGTGGGGGTATCGCTCGTCAGTGAACAGCGCAACGACCCCTCTTGTGTGCGTCCTCCCGGCAAGTCCTGACCCGCTGCCCCCCATGCCGGGCGCTGACTTCCGAGTTTCTGGATAGATTCTAAGGCAAAAGACATCAAGAAGCAGATTGCAAAGTTGCTGGCAGGACATCTGGAACGCCGAGTCCGCATTCACGCTACGCGTGACGGAGAACCAGGCTATCGAGTGATTCGCTTGCAGGAAGCGTAAAAACGGAGAGGCCCAGCTTTCGCCGGGCCCCTGTGTTCAACTTCATGTTCGTGGAGAGCGACCCTTCTGGCGCGCAAGCGCCGATTGGCCCCACCGCAGATCCGGGGCCCCCAGGAAACGATGTTGGTTTCCTGGGGTGGAGACGGTTATTCGGCGGCCATCTCCTCGGCTTCGCCTTCCTGGCGCATGAGCTCCAGTTCGCGCTCGGCCGCTTCGATCTCCGCGGTGACTTCCTGCTGCACGCGCGCTGCTGCTTCTTCGAGTTCAGGAGAAAGCTGCACGTTGCGGTAGTACTCAAGGCCCGTGCCCGCGGGAATCAAACGTCCCACGATCACGTTTTCCTTCAAACCGCGCAGGTTGTCGATCGCGCCGTTGATGCTGGCTTCAGTAAGCACGCGGGTCGTCTCCTGGAAGCTGGCAGCCGAGATAAAGCTGTCAGTGGAGAGCGACGCCTTGGTGATACCAAGCAGGAGCGGACGTCCAATCGCCGGACGGCCTCCCGCATTGAGGACGCGCTCGTTCTCTTCGCGGAAGCGGAAGCGGTCAACTTGCTGCTCGAGCAGGAAGTTGGTGTCGCCCACTTCGTCGATGCGCACCCAGCGCAGCATCTGGCGAACAATCACTTCGATGTGTTTGTCGCTGATGGCCACGCCCTGCAGACGATAGACTTCCTGGATTTCGTTCACCAGGTAGCCCTGCAGTTCCTTCTCGCCCAGCACGGCAAGAATGTCGTGGGGGTTCAGAGGACCGTCCATCAGCGGATCGCCTGCACGCAGGCGCTCGCCTTCCTGGACGTTGACGTGGATACCACGCGGCACTGAGTATTCTTTCTCGTCTCCGTTGTCCGCAGTCACGTAGATCTTGCGCTGTCCCTTGGCAACTTCACCAAAGCGAACCACGCCGTCGATCTCGCTGATGATGGCCGTCTCACGCGGTTTGCGCGCTTCGAACAGCTCTACCACACGAGGCAGACCGCCCGTGATGTCCTTGGTGCGCGTGGACTCCTTGGGAATCTTCGCCAGCACATCGCCCGGTCCCACTTCGTCGCCGTCCTGAACCATAAGGTGGGCGCCGCGAGGCAACAGGTAACGCTTGGTTCCCTTGGCATTCTTGATGACAAACGCCGGCTGCCGCTTTTCATCGGGAGCATCGGCAACCACCCAGCGGGAGAGGCCGGTAACTTCATCGACTTCTTCGTTCAGCGTGATGCCTTCCTGCAGATCCTTGAATGTAACAGCGCCGCCGATTTCGGTGAGAATCGAGTACGTGTACGGATCCCACTCGGCCAACTGCTCGCCGAGCTTCACGTGCTGGCCGTCCTTCACCTTCAGGCGCGCGCCGTAAACTACGACGTAGCGCTCCTTCTCACGGCCGCGCTCGTCGACAACCGCAATCGAACCGGAGCGGTTCATGGAGACGAGTGCCCCGTCCTTGCTCTCGACGGTGTTCAAATTGATGAAGCGCACAAAGCCGTTATTCTTGGCATCGAGGCGCGACTTATCCTGCACACGGCTGGCAGTGCCGCCAACGTGGAAGGTACGCATGGTCAACTGCGTGCCGGGCTCGCCGATGGACTGCGCCGCAATAACGCCGCAGGTTTCACCAAGCTCGACCATGCGGCCGGAACCCAGGTTGCGTCCGTAGCAGAGCGCGCAAACGCCGCGCCGCGATTCGCAGGTCAGCACCGAGCGGATTTTGACTTTTTCAACGCCCGCGCCCTGAATGGCGGAAGCGCTGTCTTCATCGATGCCCTGGTTCACATCGACCACGATGTTTCCGTCGTAGTCCTTGATGCGCTCGAGGGTTACGCGGCCAATGATGCGATCGCGCAGCGGCTCGATGATCTCGCCGGATTCAACAATGGCACCGACGTAGATGCCTTCGACCGTGCCGCAGTCGTACTCGGTCACGATCACATCCTGCGCCACGTCAACAAGGCGGCGGGTCAGGTAGCCCGAGTCGGCTGTCTTGAGCGCCGTATCGGCAAGTCCCTTACGTGCACCGTGCGTCGAGATGAAGTATTCGAGCACCGTCAGGCCTTCACGGAAGTTCGCCGTGATGGGCGTCTCGATGACTTCGCCCGAAGGCTTGGCCATCAGTCCGCGCATACCGGAAAGCTGGCGAATCTGCTGCTTCGATCCACGAGCGCCGGAATCGGCCATGATGTAGATCGGGTTGAAGGCGCCTTCGTCGTCCGCACGCTTCATGTTCCCGAACATCTCGTCGGCAACCTTATCGGTAACCGCCGACCACATCTGAATAACCTTGTTCGAGCGCTCGCCGTTGGTGATGGCGCCGTCCATATACTGCTTCTGGACTTCAATCACCTTCTTGTCGGCATCGTCGACCGTGGTGTATTTGCTGGCCGGAATCACCATGTCGTCGAGTCCAACAGACAGCCCGGACTTCGTCGCGTAATTAAAGCCAAGCGACTTGATGCGGTCCAGCATACCCACGGTGACTTCGAGGCCCAGGTTCTGGTTGCAATAGTTCACCAGCTGCCCGATGCCCTTCTTCTTCAGCAGACCGTTGACGAACGGCATGCCTGCGGGGAGCGCGTCGTTCAGAATTACGCGGCCCACCGTCGTTGAGATGTACTCCTTGTTAAAGTCAACCGGTTCGGTGTGTGTAAGATCCTGGTCGTCATAGGCGGTGGTCATGTCGAGCACCTGGCCCGTATAGCGCAGGCGAATCGGCGAAAGTGTCTCCACTTCCTTGGCTTCGAGCGCCATCAGGATCTCTTCGGTGTTGGCGAACACGCGGCCTTCGCCCTTGCCACCCTTCTTGGCCTTGGTGAGGTAGTAAAGTCCGAGCACCATGTCCTGCGTCGGCACGGTGATGGGCTGGCCACTGGCCGGCGAAAGGATGTTGTGTGAAGCAAGCATCAGCACGCTGGCTTCAATCTGTGCTTCAGGCGACAGCGGAATGTGCACTGCCATCTGATCGCCGTCGAAGTCGGCGTTGAACGCCGTGCAAACCAGCGGGTGAATCTTGATGGCCTTGCCTTCAACCAATACCGGCTCAAACGCCTGAATGCCGAGGCGGTGAAGCGTGGGTGCGCGGTTCAGCAGCACGGGATGATCCTTGATGACTTCCTCAAGAATGTCCCACACCACTGCTTCCTGCATTTCGACCATTTCCTTTGCTTGCTTGATGGTCGTGCAGTGGCCCGTCTGCTCAAGGCGGTGATAGATAAACGGCTTGAAAAGCTCAAGCGCCATCTTCTTGGGAAGACCGCACTGGTGCAGCTTCAGATCCGGACCCACGACGATCACAGAGCGGCCCGAGTAGTCCACGCGCTTGCCGAGAAGGTTCTGACGGAAACGGCCCTGCTTGCCCTTCAGCGTATCGGAGAGCGACTTGAGCGGACGGTTGTTTGCGCCACGCAGCACGCGGCCACGGCGGCCGTTATCGAACAGCGCGTCAACAGCTTCCTGCAGCATGCGCTTTTCATTGCGGACAATGACTTCAGGCGCGTGCAGATCCATCAGCTTCTTCAACCGGTTGTTACGGTTGATGACGCGGCGATAGAGATCGTTCAAATCGGACGTCGCAAACCGTCCGCCATCCAGCGGCACCAGCGGGCGCAATTCAGGTGGGATTACCGGCAGCACGTCAAGAATCATCCACTGCGGCTTGTTCGAGCTCTTGCGGAACGCCTCAACAACCTTGAGACGCTTTGCGTACTTGATCTTCTTCTGCGCAGACGTTTCGGTCTTCATGCGCTCGCGCAACTCAACTCCGAGCTCCTCGATCTGGACGCGCTTCAGCAATTCCTTGATCGCCTCGGCGCCCATCATGGCCTTGAAGCCGGAGGGGCGGAACTGCTGATCGAGTTCGCGGAACTTGGCTTCGTCCTTGATGATTTCGCGTTCCTTCACCGGTGCGTCGCCTGGATCGACCACGACGTAGGACTCGAAGTAGAGAATGCTCTCAAGGTCGCGCAGCGAGATGTCGAGCAGGTGACCAATGCGCGACGGGAGGCCCTTGAAGAACCACACATGCGAGCACGGTGACGCCAACTCAATGTGGCCCATGCGCTCGCGGCGCACCTTGCTCACCGTCACTTCTACGCCGCATTTGTCGCAGATCACGCCGCGGTGCTTCATGCGCTTGTACTTGCCGCACAGGCACTCCCAATCGGTGACCGGTCCAAAGATGCGCGCGCAGAACAGGCCGTCGCGCTCCGGCTTGAAGGTACGGTAGTTGATGGTCTCCGGCTTCGTTACCTCGCCATGCGACCAACTGCGAATCTTCTCTGGCGATGCCAGCATGATGCGGATTGCGTCAAAGTCGGTGATCGGGCTGGTAAGCTCAAACGGGTTTGAACGGAACATTGGGCCTCTCCTTGGCGAGCCTTTCGGCGCCTGCCTCGGTTTTTCCCGGGATTCTTTAAGGATCCTTCCTTCCCGGGAAGCGGTGTTTGCCGCTCTCAAGAAGGATCCTAAAAACAGTGGTTAGTGGTAAGTCTGTGGTTAGTGGTTAGTTACTTCAACTGTTCACTAACCACTAATCACTAGCCACTAATCAGCTACTGCTGCCAGATCCGGCGCGGGGAGCTTCTTTATCAGATCCGCACGCTTGATCAATTCCACATCCAGGCACAACGACTGCAATTCGCGAATAAGCACGTTGAACGACTCCGGGACGCCCGGCTCAATCGCCGCCTCGCCCTTGACGATGGCCTCATAAATCTTGGTGCGGCCATACACGTCGTCCGACTTCGCCGTCAGCAATTCCTGCAGGATGTATGCCGCACCATAGGCTTCCAGTGCCCACACTTCCATCTCGCCGAAACGCTGTCCGCCGAATTGCGCCTTGCCGCCCAAAGGCTGCTGCGTAATCAGCGAGTACGGTCCAATCGACCTTGCGTGAATCTTGTCGTCGACCAGGTGCGACAGCTTGAGCATGTAGATGTAGCCCACCGTTACCGGCTGCTCGAACTGCTCGCCCGTCATGCCGTCAAAGAGCGCAGTCTTGCCTGAGGAAGGCAAACCGGCCGAAGCCAGCAGCGCCTTGATCTCGCTCTCCTGCGCGCCGTCGAACACCGCGGTTCCGAACCAGATGCCACGCTTCATGCCTGCGCCCACGCGCAACAGCATCTCGTCGTCAAGCTCAAGCAACTGCCTCAGCGTCGCGGTGCCTTCGAACTCTTTCTTCATCAGTTCGCGCACATACGCCGCATCGGTGTTTTCCTTGATCAACGCCGCAATCTTCGCGCCCAGTGCGTGAGCCGCCCAGCCAAGGTGAGTCTCAAGAATCTGACCCACATTCATACGGGAAGGCACGCCCAACGGATTCAGCACGATTTCGACCGGGGTTCCATCGGGTAGATAAGGCATATCTTCCTCAGGAAGAATGCGCGCAATCACGCCCTTGTTGCCGTGACGGCCTGCCATCTTGTCGCCGACGCTCAGCTTGCGCTTCATGGCGATATATACCTTCACCATCTTGATCACGCCCGGGGGAAGCTCGTCGCCCTTTTGCAGCTTGGCTACCCGCTCGTTGGTAATCTTGCGCAGCACTTCGATCTGACGGGAAGTCATCTCTTCGATCTCGTCGATCTGCTCGTTGACCCGTGGATCCTTGTCCGTGTAACGAATCCTCTTCAGGTTCCTGGTCGCGATGCGCTCAATTGCTTCGCGGTCAAGAATAGTTCCCTTGGTCAGCAGGCGCTTGTTGGTCCGCTCGTCGTGCAGATCGGCCAACACTTCCTTCGCACCCAGAATGCCTTCAAGGCGCTTCAGACGCTCGTCCGTCAGAATGCGGATCTCGTCCGTCAGGTTCTTCTCGAGCTTGGCCACGTATTCGGCTTCGATCAGCTTCGCGCGCTCGTCCTTCTCCTGCCCTTTACGGCTGAAGATGCGCACGTTCACTACCGTACCCTCGATACCCGGAGGGCAAGTGAGCGAAGCATCGCGTACATCGCCGGCCTTTTCGCCGAAGATGGCGCGCAGCAGCTTCTCTTCCGGTGTCAGCTGAGTTTCGCCCTTCGGCGTCACCTTGCCCACCAGAATGTCTCCGTGCTTGATCTGGGCGCCGATGCGGATCACGCCGCTCTCGTCCAAATCGCGCAGTGCATGCTCGCTCACGTTCGGAATGTCGCGCGTGATTTCTTCTGGTCCCAGCTTGGTGTCGCGCGCTTCAATCTCGAACTCTTCGATGTGTACCGAAGTGTAGTAGTCCTCGCGAACCAACTTTTCCGAGATCAGGATCGCGTCCTCGAAGTTGTAACCGCGCCACGGCATGAAGGCGACAAGAACATTGCGTCCCAGTGCCAACTCGCCCTGTTCGGTGCAAGGTCCGTCAGCGATAACCTGACCCTTCACAACCCGATCACCTTCACGAACGACAGGCTTCTGGTTGATGCAGGTGTTCTGGTTCGACCGCTTGAACTTGATGAGCTGATAGATGTCCGAACCAACTTCGCGCGAGAGCTGCGTTGGGTGATGCTCACCCTCGACACGCACGATGATGCGCTCAGAATCGACCGAGTCCACGATGCCGTTACGCTTGGCTAGAATCACGGCGCCGGAGTCGCGTGCCGTGACACCTTCCATGCCCGTGCCCACCAGTGGAGCTTCGGCCACTAACAGAGGCACAGACTGCCGCTGCATGTTGGCGCCCATCAGAGCGCGGTTCGCATCGTCATGTTCGAGGAATGGCACCAGCGATGCTGCTACTGAAACCAGCTGCTTCGGCGAGACGTCGATGTAGTCCACATCATTCCGGCTCACCAGCACAAAGTTGCCCTGGCGACGCGCATTCACCAGATCCTCGGTGATTACGCCCTCGTCGTTAAACTCGATGGCATTGAGGCGCGCCGCTTCTTCCTTCTCAATGTGGTCGCCCACACGCAGGCCGCTATCGCCGGCGTTGGCAATCTCAACGTAGTCCAGAATCCGCGAGTCCTTCACCTTGCGATAAGGCGACTCGATGAATCCGTATTCGTTGATGCGCGCAAAGCAACTCAGCGAGCTGATAAGGCCAATGTTCGGACCTTCAGGCGTTTCAATCGGGCAGATACGTCCATAGTGCGTCGGATGTACGTCGCGGACCTCGAAGCCGGCGCGCTCACGGGATAAACCACCAGGTCCAAGTGCCGAAAGGCGCCTCTTGTGGGTGATCTCCGACAGCGGATTCGTCTGATCCATGAACTGCGACAGCTGCGATGATCCGAAGAACTCGCGGATTGCCGCCATCACAGGCTTAGCGTTGATCAGGTCGTGCGGCATCGCCGTCGAAAGCTCCTGATACACGCTCATCTTTTCCTTGATGGCGCGCTCCATGCGCACCAGACCGATGCGGAACTGATTCTCCATCAGCTCGCCGACAGCTCTCACACGCCGGTTGCCCAGGTGATCGATGTCATCGACCATGCCGATGTTGCGGCGCAGCTTCAGCAGGTAACGAATCGTCGCGTAGAAATCTTCCGGCGTCAGGGTGCGGTGATCGAGATGCGTGGCGTCTTGGTTCTCATAAAGCTTGATGTTGAACTTCAGGCGGCCTACACGCGAGAAGTCATACTTGCGCGCGTCGAAGAACATGCCTTCGAACAGCGCAGTTGCGGTATCGAGCGTCGGCGGATCACCCGGCCGCAGCTTGCGGTAAATCTCGATCAGCGCCTCTTCGGGCTTGCGCACCGAGTCGCGCCGCAGCGTGTTGGTGATAATGTTGCCCACGTCGTCGCGCTCAGGGAAAAACACCTCGAAACTGGCCGCGCCACTCGAAAGCACCTTGTGAAGGCGGTCGGCGGTCAACTCGACGTTGGCCTCGACAACCACTTCGCCGGTATTCAAATCCACAATGTCGGCTGCTGTCAGTGCACCGTCCAACTCAGCCGCTTCCACTTCGATCCGATCGATCGCCGCGGCGCGGATGGCCTTGATGGAACTCTGCGTTACCTTCCGGCCAGAGTGCGCAATCTCCTCACCCTTATATAGAACCGCATGAGCCGGCTTCGCACCTACGAGGTGCGTGCCAATCTTCGGATCCTGCTGCACTTGCCACTGCAGCTTGCCGTCGGCAATGTGAATGCGGTCCACAGTGTAGAAGGTCTTCAGAATCTCTTCGTCGGAACGCAGGCCCAGGGCGCGAAGAAAGATGGTCCCGAGGAACTTGCGCTTGCGGTCGATGCGAACGTATAGCGTGTTCTTCTGGTCGTATTCGAATTCAACCCACGATCCGCGATAGGGAATGATCTTGCCCAGGAAGTAGGTACGGTTGTTCGCCGTCTCGAAGAACACACCAGGAGAGCGATGCAACTGCGAAACGATGACGCGCTCTGTGCCGTTCACAATGAAGGTGCCATTTGGCGTCATCAGGGGAATGTCGCCAAAGAAGACTTCCTGCTCCTTGATGTCGCGAATCGACTTGGTGCCGGTCTCCGCATCCTTCTCATAGATGGTGAGCCGCACCGTCACCTTAAGCGGCGCACTGAACGTCATGCCACGCTCTTCGCATTCCTGCTGGTCATACTTCAACTGCAAGCTGACGGGATCGCCGCACTTATTACAGAAGTCGGGCGTGTTCTTGTTGTACGTGCCGCACTTCTGACAGAGCACGTCGCCAGGAAGGAATGGGTCGGTAATCACCATTGCTCCGCAATGACTGCAGGCCGTACGCAGGTGATGCAGGCCTTTCAAGTGGCCGCACTTGCACTCCCAGTTACCAATCGAGAAATCCACGAAATCCAATTGCGAGATGCCGCGAAAGTCGGTGATCGGAAACACCGACACGAACACCGACTGCAAGCCAGAATCGTCGCGTTCGTTAGGCAGCTTGTCCATCTGCAGAAAGCGCTCATAGGAACGCCGCTGCACTTCAATCAGGTTGGGAATCTGGGTTGCGGTGGGAATCTTTGAAAAATCGAGCCTGCTGCGAATCGCGCGCTTCTCGTTGGGCATGCTTCACTCCTGAGGCTCTTCTCACCGAATCCGCCCCAACGATTGAGGCCTGATTCGGGCCAGCACCCGAGTCTCTTCGGTGCCGGCTGATTACGGTAAAAATCGCTATCCAAACCTTGAAACCCGCTGGAGAAACCGCTTCCAATCGAGTCCCGCCCATGGAGTTCGGTAGCTCTCAGTTCGCACTGAAAACACACCGCACCCCTCGCTCATGCCAAGCGGTAGCGTGAGTAAAGCGTCAATCAGGCGATTTGGGCATTGCCGCACATCCGGCAAGTGCGCTAGACTGCGCACAATCTGGGAAGAACAGGCACAACGGGAAACCCCGTTCAAGAAATTTGTGTGCCGCAGGTGGTTCCTGCCCGAAAGGCAATCACCACGTCAGTAAAGAGGCACGAAAAGCCCGCAAGGACGCAATGCCTCGCGAGCGTGGCTTGTTGCCTATGCCCCTACCGAGTTCTCTAACCCTACTCTCGCCGATCCCAAAGCTCGCTTCTGCCGCCCGCTCGATCGCCACCCGTCAACAGGATTCAAGCCTGACCGCCAGGCCACCCCCGGGCTCCCCGGGCAATCCATTGACCCTAAGGCACTTAATCCAAGCGTTCAACCTGTGACCAGAGTGCTTGGCACTTCTCTGGCTAACAGACGCTCACGTGCCACTCTACCGATTCCAGATACCAGCCGCTCCGTCCACTCATCCCAGCATAGGGAATGATCCGGAAAGACGCGCAACAAGTATCGTAGCGCGTCCCGGTCTTCCTTGCAAGTCCCGTGCCATTCTGAGCCGAACTACTTGATTTCGACTGTCGCGATGCCTTCGAACTTCTTCTTGATGGCTTCGGCTTCTTCCTTGGTTGCAGACTCCTTCAGTGCCTTCGGAGCGCCGTCGACCAGGTCCTTGGCTTCCTTCAGACCGAGAGCCGTCACTTCGCGAACAGCCTTGATGGTGTTGATCTTGTTGGCGCCGAAATCCTTCAGGATTACCTGGAACTCGGTCTTCTCCTCAACCACCGGAGCCGCCGCGCCACCACCTGCCGCCACTGCCACTGGAGCCGCAGCTGCTGCCGAAACTCCAAGCCGCTCTTCCAGCTTCTTGACCAAAGCTGCCGCTTCCAGCAGGCTCAGGCTTACAATTTGCTCTTCCAACTGCGCTAGATCCGCCATTTTCTTCTCCAATCAGAATCGTTGAATTTTGATGTTTCCCGGCCGCCGTTACGGCCTGGAAGTTTCCGATGCGCCAGACTCGCGCACTTCCAAACCGCTCTGCGACCAAATCTTTAAGAACAGTTGCCAGTGGTCAGTTTTCAGTGATCAGTTCTTCCGTGCCGGCAACTAACAACTGATAGCTGATGACTGGCAGCTACTCAACTTCTACGCCGCAGCTTCCGCGGCAAACTTTTCCTTCTCCACGCCCTGGCCCAGAACCACCGCCAGATCGCGACCTGTCGCGTTCAGCACCGTTGCCAGCCGCTGTGCCGGAGAATTGATCAGGAACAGAAGCTTCGAGAACAGCTCCTCCTTGCCCGGCATCGTCGCCAGAGCCTTCACTTCTTCCACATTGATCAGCTTGCCGTCCACGATGCCCAGCTTGAACTGGAACTCCGCGTTCTCGCCAACCCACTTGGAAAATGCTTTAGCCAGCAGCACCGGATCGCCAGCGGTGAACGCAACGGCGCTCACGCCTTTCAGGCCCTTCAGCGCCGACTCGACCTTGGTGCCTTCGCCGGAGATTGCAGCCAGCTTGTTCTTCACCACGCGATACTTGCCGCCCGCTTCGCGAACTACCTTCCGCAGCGCAAAATCCTGCGCCACAGTCAGCTTGGCAAATGTGCCGATAATCGCTGTTGTCGAGGTCTCCAGTTCCTTGCTCAGCAACTGGACCTTCTCTTTTTTCTTCGCCCTTGAAATCGCCATGTCTTCGCTCCGCTACGACAGTGATTAGTGGTTAGTGATCAGTGGTTAGTATTTCCGGCCACCGCGATTCCAACCTCTAATCCCCGCTCCTCGCCCACAAGGGGCTCTTGTTTTTGAACCCTGTTCGCCGCACCTTTCGGGACGGGCCAAAGATTAGTAAGGCCAGTGAACAAACTAACCACTACCCACTAACCACTGCTTTTAGTGTTTGCCCGCCGCGTCTGCGACAGCCGAATCCAGCGGTACCCCGGGGCCCATTGTCGAGCTCAGTGTGACGCTCTTGATGTACTTGCCCTTGGCCGCCGACGGCTTGCTGCGCACGATCGCACCGATCACGGTCGTCGTGTTGTCAATCAGTTTCTGAGGGTCAAAGCTCAGCTTGCCCACCGGCACATGCACTAAGCTGGTCTTGTCGGCCCGGAATTCCACCTTGCCGGCTTTGATTTCCTTGACCGCCGCAGCCACATCCAGCGTGACCGTACCCGTCTTCGGATTGGGCATCAGACCCTTCGGTCCAAGCACCTTACCCAGGCGTCCCACAACCTTCATCATGTCCGGCGTTGCAATCAGCGCGTCGAAGGCGGTCCAGTTTTCTTTCTGGATCTTTTCCACCATCTCCTCGCCGCCCACAAAATCGGCACCGGCTGCGGTGGCTTCCTTCTGGCGGTCGCCCGACGCAATCACGGCAACAATCTTGGTTTTACCCAGTCCGTGAGGCAGAACAACAGTTCCGCGCACCATCTGGTCGGCGTGCCGCGTGTCGACTCCCAGGCGCATGGTCAGATCGACGGTTTCGTCGAACTTGGCATACTTGACCTGCTTCAGAAGCCCAACGGCCTCAGGCAGTGCATACGCCGGCTTTTGAACAGCCGCGCGCGCCTTCACAATGTTCTTCGATTCTTTTCTTGCCACTTTTTCCTCGTCTCCCACCGCTCTTGCCAGCCCCGCTTTGCAGGAAACCCGGACCTCCCGAAGATATTGCCAGAGGTTCGAACGGATTCAAAAGCCGTGGTGCCTATGACTGTCCAGAAAACTCCCCGGACGCATCTTTGGATCATACCCAATCGGCAACCAAAATGCAAACCCTGTCTCGCACTCTCTCTTTGCCATCCGCCGCCTTCCAATCCGCCGTTCTTCCTCCCAACAGACATGCGGAGAAAAGCCCTCAGCGCAAGGCAACCACCTGGTCCCCCCTGTCGGCGACGCCCTCGATGGGCAGGCCGACCCGCCGCGCCACATCCTGAAACCTCGGCTGATCGCGAATCCCGGCAAGCCCGGGATCCACCAGCATGGTTACCAGCCACCAGGACCGTTCCCGGTAAGCATCCTCCAAGGCCGCGTAGGCAGCCTGGCTCTGGCCCGTAGCGGAATACAGGCCCGCTCTCTGGTACGCGCTTAAGCCGGCTCCGCTCTTGGCACCTAGCAGCCGCCGCACCTCCGCACGCGCTTCCTCCAGCTTGCCGGTAGCCGCCATTCGGTGGATCTCTACCGACTCGATCATGGTTTCGTCTCCGGTCTTCTGACGGTAGATTTGCGCCTCGCTCCGCGCCTGATCGAATTTAGCCTCCTCGATCAGAACCGAACCCAGGTAGCCGTGCCCCGGCACAAAATCCGGGTAAAGGTCGATAATCCGACGTAACTCCGCCTCGGCCTCGGCGCCACGACCCGCATGTAGATACCCATCGGCCAGATCGCAGCCCACCATCGGCGACAGCGGGTCCAGTTCCTTAGCTCTCTTGAGTTCCGCGATGCTCTGATCAAACCGGCGCAGGTCGCCGAGAAACTCGCCGTACCATTGATGGGCGACAGCATCGTTAGGATCCAGCTCGATAGCTTTTTTGAAATCCCTCTCGGCGGCGGCAAAGTCCCAGTCCTGACGGTAGGTTGCCATGGCTAGGGCATTGTAGGCCTCTGCCGCGGAGGGATCGATAGCCAGGGCCTGCTTTGCGGCGAACTTGGCCCGCTGGAAAGCCTCTTGTGCAGGCAGCGCCCCGAGAGACATCAGGTCGTAGCTATCTGCCAGACCAACATAGGCAGGTGCATAATGCTTGTCGATGGCGATTGCCTGTTCGAAATAAGAGACAGCCCGTTGCAAATCCGACTGGCTCCGCTGATTCCAATAGAACCGCCCGGTCAAATACGCCTGCCGGGCATCTGGGTTGGCAGCAGCCCCGGAGCCCGTCGCTGTTGGTGCAGCAGCGCCGGTGAGCTTCAGGGTAACTGCGCTGGCGATAGTCGACGCCAGTTCATCTTCGCTGGAGAGCATCGCATCGGCTCGGCGGGTAAAAGTAGCGCCCCATAGATGGCGGTCCTCAATAGCGTCCAGCAATTCCACCGTCACGCGCCATTCATTGCCCACTTTGGCTGCCGTGCCCCGTAACGCCAGCGCGGCATGCAGTTGGGCAGCTATCTGCGGCAGGGGCAGACGACTCCCCTTGAATGGCATAACCGATCGGCGGGAAATAACCTCGACTCCTCTGGATTTTCCCAGCGCCTCAATCACATCCTCAGTGAGTCCATCAACCAGCAAATCGTCCGGGGAGTTCTGATTCTCAAACGGGAGCACCACAATCATGCCTCGCTCCGAGGGCTGGGCGGCGGAACGCACTTTGACCGCCCAAAGTCCCACAGCCAGCAAGGCGGCAAAACCCAGGGCGACACCGGCCCATAAGTAAGGAGGTGCGTCGAACCTCTTCGCGGGGATCGTAGTAGCGACAGGGGGCGGCTCCGGGGGGGCTGCCGGTTCCGCGACCGATTCCGGTTCAACCACTGCGACGCGCGAGCGGGCTAGCAGCCACGCGTCGATTTCGCCCGTGAAGGCATACACGCTGGCCCTGGCCCGGTGCGCGATTCGGTGGACCGGCAATTCCTCATTCTTCTCCCACATCTGCACAGTGCGTGGATCGCGATCCAGGTATGCAGCAATCTCTTTCCAACTGTTTAGCTTCACAGTCTTTCGTGTCTCAGCGTCGAGAGACCGGGATTTCGCAATCGTGCTCATAGTAAATTGGCCACGCCACGCGTTGAAGGCCGCCGAACAACCTCGCCGGTCAAAGCCTGCCGGCCTGTTCCCCCACTGCGCCAAAATCCTCGCGGTTCAGCGCCAGTCTTGCGTTTTCCAAAGTGATGAGCAGATTCAACCACAAACAACAAAAGACTGTCCATCCACATCCGTATAACGAAATTTAGCGAAATAGTGTTAGTTCGTCTGATTTCCATTGCATCAGTCGCGCAGCACTCCTAAAAGAGAGGTTCTACGTCTATATCGAGGCCGCACAATGTCCCGGAAAAAGCTTGCCCTGGTTTCCCTTGTAGTTTGTCTTTCAGTCAACGCGTTCATTTGGATCACCGGATGCGGAGGAGGTTCCAAGCCAATCAGTGTTGTTGTGACTGCTTCAGCCACGAATGTCGACGGAACGGATACGGTAACGCTGACTGCGACCGTAACCAACGACAAGAACAGCGCGGGCGTCTCGTGGGCTGTCTCTGGTGGCGGAACTCTTTCGAACACTACAACCTCCTCGGCTACATATACGGCTCCCGCTGCATCAAGCGCAGCGCAGACGGCCACCGTCACGGCCACATCGATTGCCTCATCCGCTCAGACCGCAAGCGCGACCCTGACTGTGCCAGCCGCGCCGGCCATCACCACCGCCTCGCTCGGAGCAGCCACCGTGGGAGCGTCCTACTCGCAGACGTTAACCGCGAGCGGCGGCATCTCTCCCTATACGTGGACCCTTGCCAGCGGCACCCTTCCCACCTGCCTCACCATCACGCAGTCGGCTTCTGGCGCAGCAATCACCGGCACGCCCAACGCATCGTGTGCAGGCACATACACAGTCACCTTCAAAGTCACCGATTCAGGCACGCCCACGGCCCTGACCGCGACAACATCGGCGCTGACTCTCACCATCAACGCAGCTCCGGCCATTACCTTCGCCGGCGCGCTCTCGGCTGGTACCTATAATGTCGCCTATACAGGCAGCGTGGCAGCCACCGGCGGCGCCGGCGCGCTCACATACTCAATTTCCGCCGGATCATTGCCCACCGGCCTCATGCTGAGCGCCTCGACCGGCGCCATTGCCGGAACCCCAACCGTCGCAGGCACGTTCCCTTTCACGGTCAAGGCGGCCGATGCCTACGGAGACTCGAACACCCAGGCTTATTCCCTGGTTGTCAGCTATCCGGCCCTCACCGTCAACCCTGCATCGCTTCCCGTGGGTTACGTCGGATCCAACTACACCCAGACAACGCTCTCCGCCAGCGGCGGCTCGGGTACCGGATACACATGGACGCTCGCTAACGGAAACTCACTCCCCGCAGGCCTGAGCCTCTCTACTGGAGGCGTCATCACCGGCAAGGCCACGGCGACAGGCGCAGTCGGCTTTACGGTCAAGGTCACTGATTCCGCCTCGAACACAGCAACCGGCTCGTTCTCCATCACCATTGACGCCGGCGTAAGCATCACCACCCCACTTGCTCTTCCGACTGGCTACGTTGGTGGAAACTACTCCAAGACCTTAGCAGCCACCGGCGGATCTGGCACCGGATACACGTGGTCGATAACTGGCGGCTCCGCGCTCCCGTCGGGCCTCACTCTCTCCGCAGCCGGCGTGCTCAGCGGTAAACCCACCACCACGGGCACACCGTCCTTCAACATCACTGTGACGGACTCGGTCCAGAACTCCGCCAGCGCCGCCTTCTCCATGACCGTCGCTGCCGGCGTCACCATCGCCACGCCTGCCACGCTAACCGGTGGCTATCAAGGCGCTGTCTACACTGGGGCGACACTCGCAGCCGTAGGCGGATCGGGCACGGGCTACACATGGGCCTGGGCTGCTGCTGGCGGCTCGGCAATCCCGGCCGGACTCAACCTCTCCGCTGGGGGCGCAATCTCCGGTACCCCCACCGCAGCGGGCACTTTCAGCGTCGTCATCTCAGTGACTGATTCGGCCCAGAACTCGGCGTCGTCCACCTTCTCGCTCACGGTTGAACCCACACTTGCAGTCACCACAGTCAGCCCCATCAAGTCCGGTACCATCAATGCCGCCTACTCGCAATCGCTCGGGGCATCTGGCGGTTCCGGCACCGGTTACACCTGGTCGACCAACAATGCAGGAACAACCGCTCTCGCAGCCATCAACCTCACCCTGAACGCTGCCGGCGTTGTTGCCGGCACACCGTTATCCACTGGTAGCGCCACCTTCAACGTCACCGCAACTGACTCGCAAAGCCACACCGCAACAGGCACGCTCTCGGTTACGGTTTACTCGAAATTGACCGTCACCACCACCACCCTACCTGCCTCAGACCAGGGAACAGCCTATTCGCAGACCCTGGCGGCCGCGGGTGGCACTGGTACTGGATACACGTGGACCGCGACATCCAGCAACCTTGCCGCATATGGTCTGAGCCTTTCCGCAGCCGGAGTCGTTTCCGGCACGCCCACCGCAAATGGAACCGCCGCCTTCACCGCGAATGTTACGGATTCCGCCAACAACATGGCAATCCAGGCATTGACGATCACGATCTGGCAAGCCATGTCTATCGATCCCACTACGCCCGGACCCGCGACCACCGGCGTCCCTTACAGCACGACGATTATCGTGTCTGGCGGAAGCACAAGCTACACGTGGACGGTGACGGGCCTCCCCGCTGATGGATTGAACTATTCAATTGCCGGCGCCGACCTCAATATCACCGGCACGCCCACCTCGCCCACAACGGTCACGTTCACGGCGAAGGTTAAAGACAGCGTCGGAGCCACCGTTGGCCCGAACAATTACAGCATCGTGGTCAGCAACCCGCCTCCATTGACCCTGCCCGCTCCGAACCCGAGTTCACTGCCCTCTGCAACGGTCAACCAGAGCTACAGTGGTCAAATCAATTCCTCGGGCGGCGTTGGACCAACATACACCTGGACCGTGAACAGCCTCGCTATTCCGACCAACGGCAGCGCGGTCCTCGCGTCAGACAACGTCTACGTCTCAAGTACCGGCGGTCCCACCTTGCTCGTCACTGGAACACCCACCTCCACCGGCTTCGTTCCGCTCAGTGTTTCGGTAACTGACAGTGCCAGCCACACCGCTGGCCCTGACGCGTACACTGTCGCCGTCAACAGCGCCGGCTCACCGGTCAGCGGCCAGATCAACCTCACCACCGGCTGCACCGGCCCCGGCAATGTGCCTCCAATCACGGTCACCATCAACACCACCCCGGTACAGACCGCGACCACTGACAGCAATGGAAATTACTCCTTCGGCAGCGTCCCCAACGGGACATACACCATCACTCCTTCCATCGCAGGCGCGGAGTCGGTCTTCTTCCCCACCTCGTACACCGGCGTAGTCGTGAATAACAACACGGTCAGCGGAGAGAATTTTTCCGCCACTCTGGGTTACACAATCTCCGGCGCGGTGAGTTACGCCGGAGCGAGCACCGGGCACATATTCCTGAACCTGAACGGTGGGTGCGACGGAGGCGGCGGGCTTGGCACCAGCATCACGGCGCCAGGTTCCTTCACGATCCGTGGCGTCCCGCCGGGTAGCTACACCCTCCAGGCATCGATGGATGTCATCGGCCAAGGCGGCGCGAACGCTCTAGACCCAAGTGGCAGCGCCGCTACAACGGTTACGAGCGCCAATGTAACTGGCGCTGACATAACCATAACCAATCCCACGGTCGGCATCCCCAGCTCCGGCCCCTCGTTCAATAACATCATCCCGAACGCAGGGGGCGTGAACATTCAATACAACCCCATCAGAAACTCGAATGGCCTGGAGGAAGTCTCCTCGTACACCGTCGAATGGAGCACCGACTCAACATTTGGCACTGGGTCAACCTACAGCTTTGTTGCCATCGGAAAGAATTCGGACGTGTGGATCCTCAACAATGGGCTCGCGAACATGACAGGCACTTTCACCAGCGGCACGGCCTATTACTTCCGTGCACGCGGCGAAGTGCCGGCCGGCCACGGTCCATGGTCGGTTTATGGATCCCCGACAGCCGTCACCATCGGTGCCCTCTCCACCGGCAACACAGTCACCGGCACCGTGACAATTCCGTCGAGCATCACGCCAACCGGGCCGCTGTATGTCGGGTTCTATAACCAATCGACCGGCGCAGTCTACGGCATGCGAATCGCCAGCCCGTCGAATTCCACACCCAACGCCTACACCGTCATCGTTCCCACCGATACCAATCCGGACTACCAGCTGTTTGGAATCCTCGACCAGAACAACGACGGCCTGATCGATGCGGGGGACGTGAGCAACACCGATAACAACTCCATCGGCATATCCATAACCGGCAACCTGTCCAATCAGGACGCGACGTTGCCCGCTGCGAACAGCACGCTCGCGGTCACAACGCAGTTCCAGCAAATCACATGCTCGGGCTGCGGCAGCACATTCACCCAGTACAACTTGAACTTCGACCTGCGGAAGGGGAACAAACTCCCCGTCTCCGCCACCATCACCGCGGGACCCAACGTCCTTAACCCTGTGGACCTGGGTCTTTGCAACACATGCGGCACTCCGCAGTTCCAGGACTACTTCAACATCGGCAACGCCGTGCCTACTGTCGGCCAGTCCTACAGCATGTTTGTCACATACAGCGATGGCACCTCGGAGACCGTAACCGGCACAGTGAGCGCGGTCTTGACCGCCAGTCAGCTCGCCACTGGCCTTTCACCCTCTGGGCCCAGCGCCGGCAGCACGACGCCGGACTTTACCTGGACCTATCCCGCAAACGCTGGCAATTACCTCTACTCGTTCTATCTCTCGCAAAACAACGGGGGGACAATCTGGAACATTCCAGGCAACAACTCCAATGCCAGCGGGTTCACCTCAGCGCAGATTCCGGTTCCAGCTGGCATCCAATTCCCAACTGATCCAACCGACAATACCAACTCGCCCACGGTAGGCAGCCTCACATCGGGTGCAACGTACAACTGGCAGATCCAGACCCAGGACAGCAACGGAAACCAGGCACAGACACAGGTCTACTTCATCGTCCCTTAGACCTTTCGGTCCACCTGTCTCCCATCAACGGGCGGCCAACTATCTAGTTGGCCGCCCGTTTCATCTCTGATGCCTCTCGCCGATAACTCTTTCCCATCACCACCCACTTATGTCACACTTGCACGCATGGGAAGCAAAGATAAAGGCAAGAAAGAAGTCAAGAAAGCCCCGAAGCCCAAGCCTAAACCGGAACCCGGCCGCAAACGCGAAGGGTTCGCCCCAGCCCCGCCGAAATAAGGCAAATCGCCCCCGGCGTGCCCAACGCAAAAAGCCCTCCATCATCGGAGGGCTTTTTCGCGTTCGGCACAATCAGCCTGCGAACCCAGCTTCTCGCATGCGTTGATTTTGACGAAATGTAAAGTCTCAATCGGGCAATCACGTACCCGGCAAGAATCTCTATCCGGGTTCTGTTGGTGGATATATCATTCCCCTATGTAAGCAATTGCGAGGAAAATGGTGAAAAACAACATCGTCGTAGCACTTGGACTTTGCTTCGGATCAGCCCTGGGTACGTCGATTGGGGCGACGCAGCACCACATTGGAATCGGCTTCGTATTTGGAGCGGCCTTTGGCTTATTGATCGGCGCGGCAGCGGGCAGCCGCAAGCAAATCTTAAACTGATCACCTCCCTATATTTTGCCGAATAGTTCGTTACCCTCCCTGGCTCCGCAATTCCCGGCCTGCCTGTAAATGCAGCAACCAACAGAAGCCGTCCTTATCTTTTTCTTTCTCAGGTTGACATCCGACCCAAGACGGAAGATACTTGGGTCGGATGGCTACCCAACAAAGTAACGACGAGCGCATCGCGCTGCTGCAGGGCACGCTGGACCTGCTCATTCTCAAAACGCTGGCTTTGGGCTCTTGCCATGGGCAAGGCGTAGCGCGCTTGATTCAACGCAACTCGGAAGAAGTGTTCTTTGTCGATCATGGATCGCTTTATCTGGCGCTGCAGCGGCTTGAAGACAAGAAATGGATCAGCGCCAAATGGGGCATTAGTGAGAACAATCGCAAGGCCCGCTTCTATTCACTAACCGTCGCCGGCCGGAATCAGCTAGCCGAGAAATCCGGCGAGTGGCAAAGGCTGTCGCGTGCGATGGAATTGATTCTGAACGGCGCCATGGGACCAACCAGTGAGGAGGCATGAGCATGTTCAGGCGCAAACGCACTGCACACGATTTTGCGGAAGAGATCAAAGCGCACCTCGAGCTCGAAGCCGACGAGTTGAAAGACGAAGGGTTGAGTGATGAAGACGCGCGTTGCAGAGCTCGCCGCAACTTCGGTAACGTCCGCCTGGCGCAGGAACGCTTCTATTTGAAGGATCGTTGGGCGTTCTTTGACAGAGCGCTTCGCGACCTGAGCTTTGCCTTTCGCTCGCTGCGCCAGAGCCCGGGCTTTGCGCTCACGGCTATTCTGACGTTGGCCCTGGGGATGGGCGCGAACACAGCTGTTTTCAGCGTCATGAATGCCGTACTGCTGAAATCGCTGCCTGTCGATCATCCTGAGCGCCTGGTCTTCCTTGAGACATCGAATCCGCCACAGGGCACAGGCACGATCGACACCCACGAGACCTTCTCCTACTCCGTCTACAACGCACTACGCAACCAGAGCCGCGGCCTTTCACCAGTCATGGCCTACGTTCCTCTATCCAACAACAAAGTGGCAGTTCGTTACGGCGCCGAGCCGGAAGAGGCGGAAGGCGAGATGGTCAGCGGCACATTCTTTTCCGGCCTCGGCGTGGACCTTCCGCTTGGTCGCGGATTCAGCGTGCAGGATGAAACCGATCACGCGCCACTGGCCGTACTCAGTTACAACTACTGGACCCGCCGGTTCGTGCGCGACCCAGCCGTTTTGGGAAAGACTCTGTTCGTGAACGGCGTCCCCATGACCATCGTCGGCATCTCGGCGGAAGGGTTCGAGGGTGTGGATGGCGGTCGCTCCACCGACTTCTGGATTCCACTGCAGAACCGCCCCGAATTGAACGCCTGGGGCAATCCTCCTGACAACGGCAAGATCTACACGACCGACCCCACCTGGTGGTGCCTGCGGATGATTGCGCGCCTCGCTCCGGGCGTCAGCCGCGATCAGGCTGTAGCTCAACTGCAGCCTCTATTTCAGCAGGCGGCCTATGTTGGGCTTGGCATGAAGATGGAAGGCGAAAAGCCTCCCGTGCTGAGCTTTGCCGACGCGAAAAACTTCTACGGATTCGAGAACATGTATGCCAAACCCCTGCGGGTCCTGATGGCCTTGGTGGGAATGGTATTGCTGATTGCGCTGACGAACGTGGTGATGTTACTGATGGCGAGGAACGCAACCCGGCAGCGCGAGTTCAGTCTGCGCCTCGCGCTCGGTGCGGGCCGGGGCGCGCTGTTGCGCCTGCTGCTTATGGAAAGTTTTCTGCTTGTCAGCATAGGGGGCGCGCTCGCATGGGCATTTGCAGTGGCGGCCACACGCGTTCTGGGTCGATGGGCACAGATTGAATCAAGCCTCGCCCCAGATCGGACAGTGCTGCTGTGCACCCTCGCCGTGTTGGGACTTGCAGGACTGATCTTTGCCCTGGCTCCGATGCGTGTGGCTCTTGCCGGGAAAGCCGAACTTTCCCTCAAGACCTCGGCCGCCACATCCAACACGGATGCGGGCAAATCGCACACCGGCAGGGTCTTCGTTACCCTGCAACTAGCAATGTGCGTGGTCCTGCTCGTGGGCGGGAGCTTGCTGATTCGTTCCATGCGCAACCTCGAAAACACACCGCTCGGAATGAAGGTCGACGGCCTGGTCGTCTTCGGTGTGAACCCCAGAATCCCGTCTGTTCCCGAGGGTCGAGTTTTCTATGTGAATCTAATTAACAAGCTGCGCGAACTTCCCGGCGTGGAATCGGTCACAATCATGAACGAGCGCCTCGGATCGTGGTGGTCCAACAATAGTGCCATGCGCGTTGACGGGCGCCCACCCGATGTTGCAAACGGCGGCTCGAATACAGTTCGCTGGAATATTGCGGGCCCTGACTTCTTCTCGACATTGGGTGTGCCTGTCCTCTCCGGCCGCGACTTTGCAGACAGCGACACGGCTTCGTCGCCCTTCGTCGGCATCATCAATGAGGAGTTTGCAAAACGATTCCTGCCCAACTTGAATCCGCTGGGACACACTTTCGGCCCCGACAACGGCATCGCCACGATGACCATCGTCGGCGTCGTCAAAGACCACAAGTTTCGCAGCATCGATGAAGAGCCCATCCCCATGGCCTGGTATATGTACGCACAGATTCCAGTCATCGGTTCTATGAACGTTGAAATGCGCGTGCACGGCGACCCACTTGCAATTCTGCCCGCGACGCGCAAGGTTGTGCAGCAGATGGACCCCAACCTGCCGCTGATCAAGCCCAGTACCCAGCGCGCTCAGTTCGACACAACCATCTCCCAGCAAATTTTGTTTGCGCGTCTAGCCGGATGCTTCGGTCTTCTTGGCATCCTTCTTGTCGCCACCGGCCTCTACGGTACCCTCGCTTACCGCGTGAGCATGCGCACCGCGGAAATAGGCGTGAGGATGGCAGTTGGCGCAAGGCGCGGTCAGGTGGTCTGGATGATCCTGCGCGATAGTTTGCTGCTCACAGGCATCGGCGTGGTCATCGGAGTTCCGCTCGCAATGCTCGTGGGACATGCCTTGGCCGCGTCGCTCTACGGAGTAAAACCGCTGGACGCGCTGAGTTATGTGCTGGCAGTTGTTGGCGTCACTGCGGTTGCGCTGGCCGCGAGTGCACTGCCCGCGGCACGCGCCGCCAGTGTGGACCCGCTCAAGGCTCTGCGCACGGAATAGCAAGCGGCGCTCGATCCAGATTCCCAACGCACGCTGCAGAAACACGAAGGCCCTCCGGAAGCGGAGGGTCTTCGTGCGAAACGAAAGTGATTGTTACGCGACCACTTCAATGCCCATCGACCGTGCCGTGCCCTTGATGCTCTTCACCGCAGCATCCACCGTCGACGCGTTCAGATCCGGCATCTTCTGCGTGGCAATTTCGCGCACCTGGGCTTCGGTAACCTTGCCCAGCTTTTCCTTGTTCGGCGTGCCCGAGCCCTTCGCGATCCCAGCGGCCTTCTTCAGCAAAATCGCTGCGGGAGGCGTCTTGGTGATGAACGTAAAGCTGCGGTCCGCATAAACCGTGATGACGATCGGGATAATCAGCCCGGCCATTTCCTTGGTCTGTGTGCGCGCGTTGAACTGCTTGCAGAATTCCATGATGTTGACCTGCGCCTGACCAAGCGCGGGACCCACTGGCGGCGCAGGTGTTGCCTTGCCCGCCTCAATCTGCAACTTCACGTACCCGGTAATTTTCTTTGGAGGTGCCATAAATGTTTCCTTCGGAAACCAGCCTTCAGCTCCTAGCTAACAGCTGTCGGCGGGTTATGCCTTTTTGCCAAATTTTGGTGTTGCGGTTTCAGTGTTCGCTCGCAACCGGAGGCGGCTAGGTCGGCGCTCCGGCTAGAAGCTGAAAGCTAATTGCTGAAAGCTGCAACTACTCAATCTTTTCGACCTTGCTGAACTCCAGCTCAACCGGGGTGGAGCGCCCAAAGATCGTAACCATGACTTTCATGGTCTCGCGATCTTCGTTAATCTCATCCACCATGCCGTTGAAGTTCGCAAACGGTCCGTCGGTAATCCGGACCTGCTCGTTCTTTTCAAACTTGATCTTCATCCGCGGCTTGTCTTTGGCCGTCTCGCTGCGGAACAGGATTGAACTGACTTCTTCTTCGCTGAGCGCAACGGGCTTGTCGCCCGTGCCAAGGAAGCCCGTTACCTTCGGGGTGTCTTTCAACACATGCCAAAGATGATTGTCCAGTTCCATCTCAACCAGCACATAGCCGGGCAGGAAGACACGGTCTATCGTCCGCTTCTTCCCGTTCACAATCTCCGTCACAGGCTCGGTGGGAATCATCACGCGGCCCACCCGGTCTTTCAACCCGAAGGCCTCAATCCGGCTCTCAATCGACTCGCGCACTTTGCGCTCAAAGCCTGAATAAGCGTGCAGAATATACCACTTGAAGCGTTCGTTTCGCTCCGGCTGGGGTTCTGGCTGCTCGGCGGGTTGTTCTAACTCATCTGCCATCATGCTCTCGTTTCCCGGTTGCACTTACTTCTGCAACCCACCCAGTTTGCTCAGTAGGGAATTCAGGCCGAACTGGAAGGCTGCGTCTACAACGAAGAAATATAACCCGAACAGGAAGACCGCGATAATCACCACGGTGGTCGTCGATTTAACTTCGTTGCGCGATGGTGTAACCACCTTGCGCATCTCTCCACGGACATCGCCCAAAAAGTGCGTGAAGTCCTGCCACGTGTCGACTGCTTTTCCGACAAAGCCCGGCATCTTGGGTCGGTCGTCCGAGTTTGTTAACGCTTTTGTTGCCATGCTTCCATTCCTTCGCGCCCGGCGTTTTGCCGAGCGCATCCCGTCTCAATCTGGCAGGGGCGGAGGGATTCGAACCCCCAAGTTCGGTTTTGGAGACCGACAGTTTAGCCGTTGAGCTTACGCCCCTAAAAGCAGTGGCTAGTGGTCAGTGATTAGTGGTTAGTTTTTGCCCAGCGGAATAGTGTCGATACGCCGTTCCCGCCCATGCTTCAACTAACCACTAGCCACTAGTCACTAAACACTGCTCTTACTTCGTTTCCTTGTGCGCCTGGTGCTTGCGGCAGCGGTTACAAAACTTCTTGAACTCCAGACGGCCGGTGGTCGTCTTTTTGTTCTTCGTCGTCGAGTAATTCCGTTCCTTGCACTCCGTGCACTGCAATGTCACAATTTCCCGCATCTCAATTCCTTCCAAAAACAGTTCTTAGTTCGTAGTTCACAGTTCTTAGCCGATTACCGAGCCGCTTCTAACTGCGAACTCTGAACTAAGAACTGTGAACTGCGAAATTACTTCACAATTTCGCTGATCGTACCC
>Ga0302201_10000220_pt1 | contig 50959 bp, 52 predicted proteins | sample II_Bog_N3_2_FD_194586 | JGI IMG/M metagenome (GOLD analysis project Ga0302201, IMG submission 194586) | Peat permafrost microbial communities from Stordalen Mire near Abisko, Sweden - II_Bog_N3_2 | ecosystem: Environmental > Terrestrial > Soil > Wetlands > Peat | place: Sweden: Abisko... | reverse complement strand
CACTAGTCTGGGATTTTTATTCCAAGCGCCGCGCTGACTGCGAGAAAGCCAGCCCCAATCCTGCGCACATCGCGCTTGCCGAGCTCGAAGCGCAACTTCCCGGCCGCTTTTTTCTCTGCACGCAAAACGTCGACGACCTGCACGAGCGCGCCGGCAGCAAGAATTTGGTCCACATGCACGGCGAGCTTGCGAAAGCCCGCTGCGAGCGCGAATGCGGCCGCCCGCCCGTCGAAGATCGCGCCGTCTACGCGAGCCTCGACGAGGTTGGCCACTGCCCTTGCGGGGGACGCCTGCGCCCGCACATTGTGTTCTTCGGCGAAATCCCTCTCGAAATGCCGCGCATCGAGCGCGAAATCTCAGAGTCCACGCTGATGCTCGTCATCGGCACCTCGGGCTCGGTCTACCCTGCGGCCAACTTCGTCCACTGGGCCCGCCAGGCCGGCGCGCGCACCGTTTATATCGGTCCCGAGCCTCCGCTCAATGCCTCCGCGTTCACTCATGTCGTCGAAGGCAAAGCCGGCGAGGTTCTCCCCGGACTTTTCATCGTTGAGAGCTAATAGGGATGCTGCTGGCGTACCGACCTGCTAACTCCGCTAACTCCGCAAGCCCCGCTAACTCCGCTATTTGCTTTTGATGAACTCTTTCCGGCGGAAGCGCAGCGCTGTCCAGTCCTCGTCGATGGCCACGGCCCGCACCGTATCGAACCCCAGCTTCTTCAGCGACGCCCATCCCGTGTCACGATTGAAGTCGCAGGTGTACTTCTTCGATGTGCCCTTGGGATAGGCGAACCACACGATGGCGTCGCCCTTGGCGCGGTGTGCGATCGCGGGCGCGAGCTTCTCCACATCGCTCTTGCGCATTACAAACGCCAGCCAGAACCCTGCCTCCGCCACCGATTCCAGATGGTGATGAATCGTGATCACCGGCAGCTTGGCCAACTCCGGCGCAAAGCTCTCCGGTGCATGCAGCACCACTATCTCCTGCCGCCTTCCGAGATTGAGTTTTTCAAAAACGCTTCCCATGGATTTTTATGCTACCCGATTCTGCGAAATAATCTGCAAATTTCCGGAAGATTGTTGGAGCCCGGGCAAATGCCGGGGACAGGGTCGTTTCTAACTCCGCTAGCCCCGCCAACTCCGCTAACACCGCTTTGCCCTAGAAATGAAACCGGTACTTAACCTCTGCCGCAATCATTCGCGGATCGTTGTAGTGGAACCCACCGATGGTGATCGAGTTATCCAGCAGCACGCGGTGATTGGTCACATTGACCGCCGTTATTGACAGCTTCCATCGCTCGCCGAATGCGTGACCGATCGATGAGTCGAAGGTCGTATGCACCGGCAAGTACGGCCCGTAATATGGCCCGTTATTTGGGCAGGACGATGGATCTGTGCAAGCTAGCCCATTCGAGAAACCCGATCCGTAATACACATTACTCGCAAACCACGTCTTCAACGGCAGGTTCGCCGTGAAGCCCGTGTTCAGCGTATTGCGCTGGTCGTGGTCGAGATGGATGTACTGCGGCCCCAGCGCGCACGCCGGGTCGCTCGGGTCGCTGCACGTAAATCCGCCGATAATATTTCCGCGCTGCTCGGCAATCTGGTTCGCGTAGGTCACGTAAAACCGTCCGCGCTGCCACAACTCGGGCGAGTGCAGCGTCATCTCCCACGAGCGCACCAGCGCTCCGTCCACCGCGATCGGGAAGCAGGCATTCGATTCGCCCAGGCACGAATGATCGAGGAAGTTGTTGGCGCGCGTCTTGAACGTATCCACGTCCAGCATCCACCCCCGGTACGGAATCTCGATGCCGAATTGATGTTCCTCGTCGCGCTCCGATGGAATCGGCGTGAAGGCGTTCTCTCCGTCCGGCAAACTGTTTGCAGAGTTCAGCGCCGAACTCGATACCGTCAGAATCGGAGCCGGTTGAAAGAAGTGCCCGTAGAATCCGCGCAGCACCCAGTTCAGCCTCGGAATCCGCACCGTCGCGCCGATGCGCGGGTACGTGGCGCTCTCGTCCAGTTCCGCGCGGAAGAGCGAGAAGCGCTCGCCGCCGAGCAGTGTCACGTACTGGCCCAGCCGCAGATGGTCGCCGAGGTAGAACTCCACCAGTCCGGCATTGGCGTTCGCGATGCAGATGGCGGGTGAGCAATTCGGTCCAGTGACGCCAAACAAGTCGCTCTCGTTCTGGACAAAAGAATAAAGCCCTCCCGAAAGGCTATTCCAACCTGCATCGAGCCGGGCGTCCGCCTGCGCCCCGCCATAGTTCGATCGCTGGTGCCACGTAGTGGCCACCGGATTGTCCGAAATCCGCGAATCGTAGTCGGCCCGGTTGAAGTGGTAAAACGGCGCTGCGGACACCACCGCCTTCGTCGAAAAAGTGTGCACCCAGTTCGCAATCACGAACGCGTCGCGCTCCGTCTGCCCATCCCTCAAACCCCACGAGCAGTAATAATTCGACGTGCATTCGTAGTCCGTCTGACTTGGATCGTACGGCACCTGAAAGAAGTCTTCACGCAACTGCCCATCCACGCGCAGTTGGTCCCTGGGCGTTTCGTTACGCAGAATCGACACAAACCCGCTCTGCGAATTCGTCGCGTCGTGATAAACCGTTGCCACCGGCGTTGCCAGTCCGTAGTTTGATCGCGAACCCGTAGCGCTCGCGTACCACGCCGTCTTCTCCGAGTGGTCTCCAAGCGCAACCTGCGCCTCGCCGGAATAGAAGCTGCCCGCATAGAGCATCAGCTCGCCTTCGCGCGCGTACGCAAATCCGTTTCGCGGCAGCACATTGAACATCCCGTAGGTGCGGTCGCCGAGGTCGGCGTCGTAGCTGCCGCTCTGCGTCTCCAGCGAATCCATATCCTTGGGATCAATCTGCGGACCCACGTTCGACGCGATCTTGGTGTTGGGAATTGCAACGCCGTCGATCAGCCAACTGGTTTGGTGGCCGCCGCGAACGTGAAGATGGTCGTGCACCATATACGCGCCGGGAACGTAATCCGTAATCATCGCCGTGCCGATGGTGCGATCCGCGCCCGGCGTCTCGTCGATCATTTGCCGCGTGATGAGTTGCGTGGGCGTTGCCGTGTCGGCCGCGCTGGGCGCGCCATTTACCACCACCGATTGCGTCACCCCGCCCACGCTCAACATGAAATGCAGCACCGGATTCGTGCCGGATGCGAGGCTGATTGTCTGTGTCTCCGTGGTGAAGCCGCTGGCCTCGACCGTCAATCGATACAGGCCGATCGGCGCCGCGGGCAACGCGAACTCTCCGTCGCTGTTGGTCGCCGCATGCAGCACAAACGCCGAGTCCGCGGCCTGCAATGTGATTTTTGCTCCGGCGATGGGCCGGTGCTGGGGGTCGTGTACCACGCCGTGCACGGCGGCAAACACCGTGGCGAGCGCGGGAAGGGAAGCGGCCAGCAAACTTGCCGCCACAAGAAATGAATAACGCCGCATGAAAGAAAGACCTCCGTATTTCGTTCGAACACAGGCAACCGTCGCGTTCTCCGGCACTCGGAGCCACGACGCAGCACATGGGGAAACGCTGAACAAACTCCCGCACCCGGAATTGCAAACACAAATCCTAGCTCCTCAGAATAGCGGAGAAGAATTCAGGGCCGATTGTTCAACGGAAAATTTAGCTTGGGTTGAATTCAGGAGGTCCGCGCCCGGCGTGAGCGAGGCTCGGGCGAGAGAAGGCCGGCGACTGTTCAGCCGGAGAAGCAAAGGCGCGTGCCGGTTCCGTGCGAAATCTGGCCGGCGCAGCCGTGAGCGCGTGAGCCGGCATCAGCATCGAAAATGTGGGGCCGTGATAGAGCGGGCAGGTGAGAGGCGCGGAAAAGCCCGGCGTCGAATCGACGCGCAGACCCGCTCTCATGGCCATGATGCGCGCGTACATGGCGCAGTGGTGCGCCCCGTGCCGCCGGCAGCATGGTGGGAGACTGGCATCCTCAGTGCCGTCGATCAGGGCCGACAGCGGTCCCAGCCCGAAGAACAGCACGAGGAGAATGGAGAAGCCGCGCCGCATCTGAATCTGATGCTAGCAGACAGCAGAAAGGAGAAAGTTGACAGCAGAAAGCAAGCTTCGAGCCGCTGCTTTTCTCATTTATCATCGAAGTGTCGCTCGCGCTTGCCGCGCCACCCTAGTCCAAGGAAAGTCCAGTGCCTGAAGTGCACAGCACCGCATCATCGTTTGACGCATCTGCCGTTCGCAACGCCCGCTCCGCGCAACCGCTGCGCATTGCGCTCTTCGGTTTCGGCACCGTGGGCAGTTCCGTGGCGCGCATTCTCGTCGAATCCAAGCCTGACGGTCTCGAGCTTACCCACATATTCAACCGCGGAGTGGCGCGCAAGCGTGTCGGCTGGGTGCCCTCAAGCGTGGTCTGGAGCGAAGACGCCGACGCGGTGCTCGCTTCCGATGTCGATGTCATCGTGGAACTCGCAGGTGGACTCGATCCTGCCGGAACCTGGGTGCGCCGCGCTCTTGAAGCCGGCAAGAGCGTCGTTACCGCCAACAAGAAGCTGATCGCTTTTCACGGCATCGATCTGGAGCGGCTGGCCGCGGCCAAAGGCGGCCATCTCAAATACGGCGCGGCCGTCGCTGGCGGCATCCCCGTTATTCCCGGTCTGGAGCAGGGCATGGCCGGCGACCGCATCGAGCGCATCGAAGGCATTCTCAACGGCACCTGCAACTTCATCCTGAGCAAAATGGAGGCCGGCGCAGAATACGCGCCCGTGCTCGCCGAGGCCCAGGCCAAAGGTTACGCTGAGGCCGATCCTACTGAAGATGTTGGCGGATTCGATGCTCGCGCCAAGCTCGCCATCCTGATGCGTCTCGCGCTGCGCGTGCAGGTCAATCCCGAGGAGATCGTGCCCCGGCCCATTACCGCTGTTGCCGCTGTCGATTTCAGTTATGCGCGCGATCTCGGCTGCACCATTCGCCAGATTGCTCGCGCGGAACAGGTGGAAGGACGTCTCGCCGCTGCCGTCGGTCCCATGCTTGTGGCATTACGTTCGCCGCTCGCCTGGTCGCAGGGTACTGAGAACATGGTCATCGCCAGCGGCCACTATGGCGGCGATGTGGTCTTTTCCGGCCATGGCGCGGGCGGCCAACCCACGGCGGTCGCCGTGGTCAGCGATCTGCTCGCCCTTGCGCACGGCTCGCGCCGCGTCGAAATTCCCTCGGCCCCCGCGCATCTCGACGCGGAGTTCGAGGTCCCGCATTACATTCGCTTTCTGGTTCGCGACCGTCCCGGCATCGTAGCCGCCATCACCACCGCGCTGGCCAACGAGCAAATCAACATTCGCGCCATTGTGCAGAAGCCCGGCTACCCCGCCGACGCGCTGCCCTTCGTGGTCACGGTCGAGCCCTGCAAGACCTCCGCGCTCAAACGCGCTCTGGCACCGGTCAGCGCATTGGAGTGCATGTTGGTCGAGCCTCTCGATTTGCAGATGCTTGAGTAGGGCGGGGAACAGGGAACTGTCATTAGCCGGTTAGCCTTTTCAGCTTTCGTTCAGTCTTCATTTGAAGCAAAGAGGAATAGTTATGCGCCGCACACTATGCCTTCTCTTAGTTGTCCTTGGTTGTAGTCGAGCTCATCTCAGCGCCGCCCAAACACAGGATCTGCCTCAAACCCCGGCGGCAGCAACGCCCGACCCTGTGCACCGCGACTGGCACGCCGCCTGGGTCACGCATCCGGCTGCCCCACTGCGCGAGCCCGTAGTATTGCACTTCCGGCGTGCGCTCGATCTCAGTGCTGTTCCCCCCAATTACCCGGTACGCGTAAGCGCCGACAATCGGTTCATTCTCTACGTGAATGGCCGCAGGGTAGGTGACGGACCAGCGCGCGGCGATCTGAGCCACTGGCGCTACGAGCGCTTCGATCTGGCGCCTCTGCTGCACGCAGGAAGCAACCTGATCACGGCGACGGTGTGGAACTGGGGCATCTTTGCGCCGGTTGCGCAAATGAGTGATCGCACGGCATTTTTGCTGGAGAGCGAGGCCGCCGGTGCTGAGGGCATCTCGACGCCTGAGGGCTGGCAGGTCGAGATCGAATCGGGTCATAGCGCGCTCGATCGCAGTTCGGTGGACGTGCGCACATATTTCGCTTCCGGGCCGGGCGAGCAGATCGATGCAGAGCACTACGATTGGGATTGGCAGTCGGAGACGGGCGCCAGCGCGAAGTGGGTGGCTGTAACATCTCCCATGCGCGACGCCATGCATGCCTCAGTGAACGAGGCTCACTCTGCCGATACGACCGGAGACAATAACTGGGGCCTGGTTCCAGATGCGCTGCCGCATACGGAATACGCGCCCACAAGCGCGGGCGAAGTTGTACGAATTGGCACGCCGGACGATGAACAAGCGGGTTGGAACAGTTTTCCCGAGAAGCCGTTGACGCTGCCGCCGGGAACCAGTGTTCACCTGCTTCTCGATCGGAAAACGCTGACCACGGCCTATCCCATCCTCACCGTATCCGGAGGAAAAGGTGCGAAAATCTGGCTCACGTACTCTGAAGCCCTCTACGACAAGCAGATGCACAAGGGCGACCGCGGCGAAGTGGGCGACCGCCAGGCACACGGACTGAAAGACAACTTCCTGCCCGATGGTGGCCAGCATCGAACATTCGAGCCGCTCTGGTGGCGCACCTGGCGTTATCTCGCGCTCGATATTGAAACCGCGGGTGAGCCGCTGACGCTGGAATCGCTGACAGCAGCCTTCACGGCGTATCCCTTCGAAGAGAAGGCGACATTCGTTTCGCCCGATAGCGAGCTCCAGCAGATATGGGATGTAAGTTGGCGGACGGCGCGGCTGGATGCGCACGAGACCTACATGGACACGCCCACCTACGAGCAGTTACAGTACGTGGGCGATACGCGCATCCAGGCGCTGATCTCCTATGCTGTGGCCAACGACGACCGGCTGGCGAAACAGGCGCTCGAAGCTTTCGATGCCTCGCGCTTCCCGGAGGGGATCACGCGCAGCCGTTATCCGAGTTCGTTGGTGCAGACGATTCCGACCTTCTCCCTGCTGTGGATCGGCATGGTGCGCGACTGGTGGAACTATCGGCCCGATCCGGAGCCTGCGCGCGCTTCGTTGCCCGGTGTGCGCACCGTGCTCGACTGGTTTGCGCGCTACGAACAGCCGGACGGGCTGTTGCGCAAGCTGCCGTGGTGGAGCTTCATCGATTGGGTACCGAAGGGCGCGATTCCGACTTACGACGCGAACGGAGAGTCGTGCATGACGACGCTCCAGTATCTGGGCGCGCTGGATGATGCGGCTGCGCTGGAGAAGGGGCTGGGCGACACCGTGTTTGCAGATCGGGATTTGAAGAGGGCCGCGCATGTGCGCTCCGCGCTGACGGCGAAGTGCTGGGACGCCCAAAGGAACCTGATGGCAGAAACGCCGGAGCACAAAGGCTACAGCCAACAGGCGAGCATCCTGGGCGTGTTGTTCGACGTGGTGCCGAAAGAGAGCCGGCAGGCGGTGATGGAGAACGTGCTGAAGATCGAGCCGGGCGCGAAGTTGGACGATGTGCTGAGCGCGTCGTACTACTTCCGCTACTACCTGGCGCGGGCGCTCGAGCATGCGGGAATGAGCGACCGGTACCTGGACGAGATCAAGCCGTGGCGCGACATGCTTCCGCTGCACTTCAGCACATGGCCTGAAACTCCGGGCGATACGCGCTCCGATTCGCATGCGTGGAGCGCGCACCCGATCTACGACCTGCTCACAGTGGTGGCGGGCATCGAGCCGGCGAGCCCTGGCTTCAAAACTGTACGCATCGCGCCTCATCTGGGCTCACTTCCTAGTCTGAAGGCGACGTATCCGCATCCTGAGGGCACGATCGCGGTGGTGTACGTGAAGAAAGGCGCCGGGCTGGAAGCCAAAGTGACGCTGCCGGGAACGCTCACAGGAAGCTTCGAGTACGGAGGGCGGAGTTGGAAGCTCAAGCCAGGCGAAAACCGTATCGAGGTTCTTGCTCAATAACCGCAAGCAATCGAGAGCACGTAGAGTGGTAAATTGAGCTTTAGGCTGGAGGCCGGGCAATGATCGACACCATCTATCGATGTGAAATCTGCGGCGAGGAGAGCCAGAATCCCATGCACTGGCTCGTCATCAATTGCAGTAGTTCGCAGCTCACCATCCTCAAGTGGACCAAGGAAGCCGCAGGCGCACCTGGCGCACGCCATTATTGCGGCGAAGCTCACGCCCAGGTCTACATCAGCCGCTGGCTCGAAGCCGCCTGCTCGTAAAGACAGTGTGAGTGTGAGTGCGTGTGTGAACAGTCATAGGCAATCACGCATACTTAGCCTCTGTTCTTTACCGGCCCGGTCGACTCCCGCACAATCAGCTCCGGGCTAACTTCGATCTCGGCAGGGAACTGCTTTTCGCGATTGGCGATGCGCTCCAGCAAAAGCTGTGCGCCCTTCTGGCCCATCTCGAAGAGGGGCTGGTGGACGGTGGTGAGCGAGGGGGTCGAGAAGGCCGCCGACGTGATGTCGTCAAAGCCCACCACCGAGATGTCGCCCGGCACATCAAGGCCCGCGTCCTTGATGGCGCGGACCGCGCCCATCGCCGCCGTGTCATTGAAGCAGAATAGAGCCGTGACGTCGCGGTTCTTCTCGAGCAGGGCACGGGTGGGCTCATAGGCGATCTGCGGGTCCATCGGGTGCTGGCCTGTCTGCAACGGCCAGCCGCTTGCATCCAGATGCACGGTAAGCGAGGCGTCCGTGCTCAGTCCCAGCTCCTGGGCAACCCTCTGAATCCCCACCCAGCGGTATTCCGAGTCGGGAATCGCCTTGGGACCGTGCATGAAAGCAATTCGCCGGTGGCCAAGATCATACAAATGCTTTAGCGCGAGCTTGGCGGCGACGTAATGGTCCAGAACGATGTTGGTCACCTTCGGCGCCGTGCTGTGCGCGGAAATCGCTACCACCGGCACCGGAACCACAAGCTCGTCCAGCGTCGTATTCAGCAGCAGAAATCCATCCACTGCGCGCTCAATCAACAGGCGCGGATAGCGCTCCAGCAGTTCCTTGTCCCAGTAATGGCAGGCGGTGAAGAAAAAGTAATGGGCGCGGTTCAATTCCTGGACCACGCCGCTCATCACGCGGGTGAAATAGCCTTCGCTCAAGTCGGGCGCCAGTACGCCAACGCTCATCGACTTGCTGCGGCGCAGCGACCGGGCAAAATAGTTGGGCCGGTAGTTCAGCCGCTTGGCGGCCTCCACAACCCGCTCCCGCGTCTCCCTGGGGATGGACTTGGCCGAGGGCGAGTTGTTCAGCACCAGGGATACTGTGGTCTGGGAGAGCCCCAGGTGTTCGGCCAACATGCGCAGGTTTACATGCCCACTCGGCACCGGACTTTTCAGCTTGGTCATCTTGCAGTTCTACCAGTTTCCTTATGCATGAGAATACACCGTTTTCGTCAAGTACATCGATTTTCTTCTTGGGATGCGGCCCTTTTCAGGCCGCCTCGCCGGCCGGTTCGGGCCCCGGGAACGGCTCCCCGGAGCCTCCAGAGGCCGGATTTTGCGTCCAATCCCGTGATATCTTCCTAGATTCTAGCGATTTCCACTCGTATGCGCTTGATTTCTCTCACTTGTAACCTGTCTTTCACATTGGGCCGGTAGCCTGACCTCTGTGGATAGCACCTTGCCTGAGATTCGCATCCATAACCCCCAGACTGAGCCCGCTCCGGAACCGGAACCGGCTGTGGTGGCTGCGGCTGCGCCGGAGCACTCCGCGATTCGCCGCTATCTGCTGGCGCGCGGCAATTCCGCTGTCGCCGACCGCGTGTTCAAGGTCCTGATGTTACTGTGCGCGCTCAGCATCTTCGTCATTGTCGCGCTTATCGCCTATCAGCTCATTGACAAGGCACAGCTCAACTGGACGCAATCGGGGCTGAAATTCTTCTACACCGCTGCGAAAAACCCCGTCACCGGCCAGCCCCAGTATTGGGATCCGGTCAACGGCAACTTCAGCGCCATTCCCTTCATTTACGGCACCCTGGTTTCTTCGTTTCTGTCGTTGCTGTTTGCGGTTCCTCTGGCCATCGGCGTCGCCATCTTCCTTACTGAGATGTGCCCCCGCTTCCTGCGCGGTCCTCTGGCCTTCCTCACCGAGTTGCTGGCCGCTATTCCCAGCATCATTTATGGCCTGTGGGCCGTCTTTGTGCTGGTCCCGCTGCTCCGCGAGTATGTCAACCCCGCCCTCGTAAAGACATTCGGCTGGTCCGGCCTCTTCACCGACGAAAACCCCACCGGCCTCGGTTATTTCGCCGCGGGCATCATTCTCGCCATCATGATTCTGCCCATCATCTCCTCGCTTACTCGCGAAGTGATGACCGCCGTGCCCCACTCCCAGCGGGAAGCCGTGCTGGCCCTCGGCGCCACGCGCTGGGAAATGATCCGCATGGGCGTCCTGCGCAACGCGCGCATCGGCATTGTGGGCGCTGTCATTCTCGGCCTGGGCCGGGCCCTCGGCGAAACCATGGCCGTCACCATGGTCATCGGCAACACCCCTGAAGTGCACAAATCGCTTCTCGCCAACGGCGCTTCCATGGCTTCGGTGATCGCCAACGAGTTTGCCGAGGCCACCAGCGACCTCCACCGCAGCGCCCTGGTCGAAATCGGTCTTGCGCTCTTCGTGGTCACCATTATCGTCAACGCCATCGCCCAGTTGCTGGTGTGGGCCGTGACGCGCGGCACGCCCTCGCAGGCGCATTGAGGAATTGAGAATGAGCACAAGCGCGTTCGAGCTGCGGTCCAAATTCAGGGCGCTAACGGACCACACCGTCACGGTGCTCGCAGTCGTCGCCACTATTCTGGTGATTGTGCCGCTGGCGGTCATCTTTGCCGAGCTCATCTACAAAGGTCTCAGCTCGCTCAACTGGGACTTCTTCACCAAGGTTCCTGCGCCCGAAGGCGAAACCGGCGGCGGCATGGCCAACGCCATCGTGGGCTCCGCTGTCCTGCTGGGAGTGGCCAGCGTCATCGGCATCCCCATCGGCATCGGCAGCGGCGTTTATCTCGCCGAGTTTGGCCGCGGCACCAAACTGGCCAATGCCGTGCGCTTCACCGCCGACGTCCTCAACGGCGTTCCCTCCATCGTCATGGGCGTCACCGCCTACGCCCTCATCGTGGCTCCTCACATCAGCTGGCTGCCATTTCTCGGGCACTTCTCCGCGCTTTCCGGCGGCGTGGCCCTGGGCATCATGATGATCCCGACCGTCTGCCGCAGCACCGAGGAGATGCTGCTGATGGTGCCGCACGCCGTGCGTGAAGCGGCTCTGGGCCTGGGCGTGCCCAACTGGCGTTCCGTGCTTTCCATTACCGTCAAGACCGCTTCGCCGGGCATCATCACTGGCTGTATGCTGGCCTTCGCGCGCGTCGCCGGAGAAACCGCGCCGCTGCTCTTTACGGCCCTGGGCAATCAATTCTGGAGCACCAGCCTCAACGAGCCCATCGCCGCGCTTCCGCTGCAAATTTTTATCTACGCCAACTCTCCCTACGAGGATCAGCGTCGCATGGCCTGGGCGGGAGCTTTGGTGCTCATCGTGCTCATCGTGCTCGCCGTTTCGCTGGTGCGTTACGTTACCAGCCGCGGCGTCCTGAAAGGCAACAGTTAGCCGGCAGCTTCTCCGCGAGTTTGCCGCGATTTTCCAGTCAATGTATTGAGTCGGAGCACAAGCACCAGAAGGAGAAATCCGCACGTGGGCGTCAGCATTGAAGTACAAAACCTGAACGCGTGGTATGGCACAAACCACACGCTACAGGACATCAACCTGAACATCCCCGCCAATCACGCCACGGCGCTGATCGGTCCCTCGGGCTGCGGCAAGAGCACCTTTGTGCGCTGCCTTAACCGCATGCACGAAACCAATCCCATCGCTCGCGCCACCGGCACCGTCCGCATCGGCGACCTCGACATCTACGCCGACGCCAAGCCCGTGGAAATTCGCCGCCGCGTGGGCATGGTCTTCCAGCGCCCCAATCCTTTTCCCACCATGTCCATCTACGACAACGTCGCCGCCGGCCTCAAGCTCAACGGTTATTCCGACCACAAACACCTCGACGAAATCGTCGAGAAGTCGCTCAAGAACTCGGCGCTGTGGGACGAGGTCAAGGACGATCTCAGGAAGAAATCCGGCGCCAGCCTCTCCGGCGGCCAGCAACAGCGCCTCTGCATCGCCCGCGCTCTGGCCGTCGATCCTGAAGTATTGTTGATGGACGAGCCTTGTTCCGCGCTCGATCCGGTTTCCACTTCCAAAATTGAGGACCTGATTTTCCAGCTCAAAGCGCAGTACACCATCGTGATTGTGACGCATAATATGCAACAGGCGGCACGCGTGGCGGAAAACACCGGCTTCTTCCTTAACGGCCGCATGGTCGAGTACGACGCGACCCACAAAATCTTTACCAATCCTTCTGACAAGCGCACGGAGGATTACATTACGGGCAGGTTCGGATGACACGCATTCGCTTTCAACAGAGCCTCGAAGATCTGAAAGAAAATCTCCTGGTCATGGCCGGCTTGGCCGAACAGGCCATTCAGCGCGCGATTGAAGCCTACCGCACGCGCGATCTCTCGATTTGCGATTTGGTGAGCCGCAGCGAAATCGCCATCAACCGCATGGAGCGCGACATCGACCAGACAGCTCTTGACCTGCTGGCCATGGAGCAGCCCATGGCCATCGATCTGCGCTTCATCTTGAGCGTCATCAAGATCAACGCCGACCTGGAGCGCGTGGGCGACGCCGCCAAAAGCATCTCCGACCGCGTCCGCCACATGGAGCGCATGGGCTCCGTCGATCTTCCCGTCGATATTCCGCGCATGGCCTCCATGGCGGCCGACATGGTGCGCAGGAGCTTGCAGGCCTTCATCGAGGGCGATGCCGAGCTGGCTCGCACCGTGCTCACCATGGACGACGCCGTCGACCAGATGAACCGCTCTTCCTACAAGACCCTGACCAAGGTGATGGAAGAGAGCAGCCATCTGGCGCCCCAGGCCCTGAATGCGCTCATGATCTCCCGCAGCCTGGAGCGCGTCGCCGATCACGCCACCAATATTTCGGAGGACGTCATCTTCTGGGTTCAGGGCGATGACGTTCGACATCACAAGAGCGTGGCAAAGGCTGCCGCCCTGGGCGCTGCCGCCGCCCCTTCTCCATCGGAGGCTGCTCCCATCGATACCACACCGGCCGGCACCGCCCCCGCGCAAAGCTGAGTCCGCTGTTTCGGGACTCTTTTTGAAAATCGGGCTCCGCCGTAGCGATTCAAATTGCCCCCGGAAGCGTGACTCCCGTCTACGCGGTCTCCCTGTCTCTCTTCGCGTACAGAAACCACAGCAGCCACGCCGGCGCCGTCCACACATAATACCCTGAGGTCAGCGGGATGTCTGCCATGATCGGAATCAATCCGGCTCCTGCGATCGCTGCAAACGGCGCCAGCGTCCACGCGGGCCGCTTGCTTGCCTCCAGCGCCACAGCCACCGCTGGGAACACTACGGCCTGATCCGTATACCAGGAGTAGGGCGTGCATGCGATCGACACCAGAAGCACCACCAGCCCCTCGCTCATCCAGTCCCAGCGCTCGCGCCGCTTCAAGAAGTACCAAATCGCCCAGATGCACCCTCCGGCCTCGCCCAAGAACTCGATCCACTTCGCGTTTCGGTCCACAAGAAACGTGACGGCGACGCTCACGGTCAGCGGAAGATTATCCAGTGAGGGGTTGCTCCGCATCATCTCCGCGTATTGCTGCCACACCTGCCGGTCCAAGGTCAGTGTCAGCAGGCAGCTTACCGCCGTTGTCGCGGCCAATCCTGCCAGGATGCGATACTCGCGCTTATAGACGGACCACAGCAGCAGCACCAGGATGAAGGGCAGAAACAGGTGCGGTTTCAATGCCAACAGCCCCAGCGCCGCACCGGCCAGGAAAGGCCGTGTCCTTTGCCAGTACAGAAACAGCACCGTTTCCAGCAGAAAAAATATCCCCAATTGGCCGGCAATCAGGCACCATATCGCCGGGGGAAAGAAAATGCCGATCAGGTGGTATCGGCTCTCCGGTTTGCCCAGCAATAGCCACAGAACCCAAATCGCAGCCAGCAGACAGGCAAACAGCAGCAGCAGCCACAGCGTCAATCCCGTCTTCGCGCTGACCCACCCCAGCGGCAGCGCCCAGAATAACGCTACCGGCGGACTCAAACTGATCAGCGGAGTGTTCTTGTCGAATCCCGCGAATTCCTCGGTTTGCAAAATTGCCCTTGCATCGTAAGGATTTCCGCCATGGGCGAGCTGTTGCTCCGCGCTCCAATACTCCAGAAAGTCGCGCTTGGTCGCGGTCTCGTTGTCCAGCCCGAAGACAATGATGCCGCCCACCAGCAAGACGCCGGTGGCGATCAGGCACACAGCAGCCAAAACACGCAGAGGGTTTCGTTTCTCCATGACGCTCCGCTGGGTCGATCCCGTATCTGGTTGACGCAGATTGCAAACCTGTCACGAGATTACCGCGCCGTTGCCGCCGTTTCCCCTCGCATCCCATTCCGGGGAACCTCTTCGTGCATAGGCGTTCCCGTCTCAACTCGCCGTTCCCATCGCGGGCCTTTTCCGTTCCGTCCAACTCTGCACTCAACAAAAAGCCCCGCTTTCGGCGGGGCTTATCTTTACAAGTCTTGGAATCCCAAGCTACGGGCTACAAGCTACCGGCAGCGGGCGGTTCTTTCTCAATGCCCCGCCGTAATTCGCACGCCCATTCCGTTCAGCTTGCTGCGCGCCGCGCGCGCCTCGGGAGTCTGCGGGTGCCGCTGAATGAGCGAGCGCAGTTCATGAATCCCCTCGTCTTTTTTGTTCTCCGCCAGCAGGGCATAGCCCTTGTGCAGTTGCGCCGCGGGAGCCTTGGTGTTGCCGCTGAATCCCTCCAGCACCGCGTTATAAGACTTGATCGCAGCGGCGTAGTCCTTCTGCTGGTAGGCAATTTCGCCCAGATAGAACTGCGCCGTCCCGGCCAGATCGTCCAGCGGATAGAACTGTAGCACGCTCTGGAACTCGCCTATAGCCACGTCATACCGCCCCGCGTTGTAGTCGCGCTCACCCGCCTGCAACGTCTCCTGCAATGGCGGCGCCTGCTGCGCACTTGGCGTACCCTGCGCCGGGCCGCCCGCCCCCGGTGTACCCGGCATTGGGCCCGCGCCCGGCGTCGTGCCTGGCTGCGCTTGCGCCGGCGGCGCCTGCATGTTCTGCAACTGCGTTTGCAGATCCTGCACAGATTTGTCCAGCTTGGCGATGCGCGCCTTAAGTTCGTCCACCGAATCGTTCAGCGACTGCACCTGCCCCGACACGGTATCCAGCTTGCCGCCGGCCGCTTCGTTCTGAGTGTTGAGCTTCTGCTGCAACGCAGTCACGGCGGTGGTCATCTGGTTGGCTTCGTCCGCCGTCTGCTCGGCCAGGTGCTGGAGCACGCCCATCTTCGTGTCCAGCGTGGACTGCAACCGCTGCACCTGATCCAGCAGTTGCTGCACCTGCGTTTGCAACTCCACGATTTCCTTTGACACGGCGTGCGCGCGCGGTACGGAGGGAAGAAAGACAAAACTCAAGACCGCTGCGGCAAGCAGACGATTGCGAATGACGCCTGAAATGTGCATGCTCGACCTTCCTTGGAGAAACAGTGGTTAGTGGGTAGTGGTGAGGGGGTGACGAGTCGCGAACAGCAACCGTGTCACCAACCACTAATCACTAACCACTAATCACTTATTCTTATCGATCGATCGTGAATCCCGCTCTGCGGTTCAACTGCCAGCACTGCTCGTTCGAATCCGTGCAGAACGGCTTCTCTTTGCCGTAGCTGATCACGCGGATGCGGTCGGCAGCGACACCGGCTGTCACCAGCGCGGTCTTGGTCGACTGCGCCCGGTTCTGGCCCAGCACGATGTTGTATTCGTTCGATCCGCGCTCGTCGCAGTAGCCGCCGATCACGACCTTGATGTCGGGATGCTTCACCAGGAAATCCGCATCCTTCGCCAGCGTGGACTGCGAGTCGGTACGGATGTCGTAGTTGTCGTAGTCGAAGAAGATATCCTGCACGCTGGCCTTGAACATCTGCTCATCGGTCATCGTGGTCGCAGGGGTTTCGATCGCCGGCGGCGGATTGACGGTCACACGCGCTGAAGCGTCTGCCGAGCCTCCCTCGCCGCGCGCCACAAGGTGATAGGTGGTCGACCCTGCCGGAGTCACCGTCCTCACGCCCACCGAAGGCACATCGCCGATCCCGTCGATCGTTACCGACGTGGCGTCGGTAGTGCGCCAGGCCAACTGCACCTGGTCGCCAGCCGAAATCACGGTCGGCGTCGCGGTCAGTGTTGCGGTGGGAGTGACCGCCGTCGCGGGCGGGGCCGTCGCTGCCGGTGGCGGCAGGGGCTTGCTCTTTTTGCAGCCCGAGACTGCGGTCAAGGCAACTAAAAGGAGCGCAGACATCAAAAAACCATTCCGTAGCTTCAAGGGAGTTCTCCTCTTCTCAAAAAACTCGAGTCAATGTTTCGGGCAATCCTGCGTCGTATCGCCGCAGTTGCCGCCATTCAATTAAAGCACCGATAAGATCATAGTGCATTGCGCGGGGATACCGGTTGCTGCCGTGTCCCATTCTGAACGCCGGGCTGCCCCATCCTTTCCGCGTTCCTCGCAGGAAGGATGGGAAGCCAACTTCGCTAACGCCGCCAGCCTCATTTCCAACTCCAGTTTGGCATCGAGTTGTCGCCGCTGAAGGTGAGCTGATGCTGCTCGGTGCCGTCCGACAGCATCGACCAGATCTGCGTGCGGCGGTTGATTTCGCGCTGGAAAACGATGTGCCGCCCATCCGGCGACCACGACGGAAAATCGTTGTTCCCCGCCTCGTGCGTGGCCTGCAACCATTTCTTGCTGGCAACGTCCATCACGTAGATGTCCTGCCCGCCGGGATCGCCGGGACCGTATTTGCGGTTCCAACTGAAGGCCAGCATGCCGCCGTTGGACGACCACGAGGGCGAGATCGCGTAGCCGCTGTCGGTCATGCGCTGCACGTTGGCGCCATCCTGGTCCATCACGTAGATCTGCGGCTCACCGGTGCGTCCGCTCACAAATGCCAACTGCGTCCCCGTCCGCGGATTCCACACCGGCGACACATCCGCCCCAAACGAAGTCATCTGGTGCAGATTGCCGCCGCCCGCATCCGCTGCCCAGATCTCCGGATGACCCGATCGCGCCGAGGAAAATGCGATTTTCGTCCCATCGGCCGACCACGCCGGCGACAGGTTGCTGCCTCCCGCCGTGCCTGCCGGAAAACTCACCACGCGCCCCAGGTCGAGCGAAAACATCCGGATCGCCCAGCCCTGGTTTCCCAAAGAGGAAAACGCGACCCGCGAACCATCGGGCGAGACGCGCGGCGACATCGAGACCGTGCCCAGGTGCGTGACGGCGTGCTGATTGGCGCCGTCATAATCCATCACCCAGATTTCCTTCGATCCCGTACGATTGCTCACAAAATAAATCTTGGTCTCGGCAATGCCGTCGATGCCGCCGCCTAGCCGGGAGATGATGTCGTCGGCGAAGCGGTGCGCCACCGTGCGCGCCATGTCTTCGCTTGCTGTCTCGTTATACTGCCGGGCCAGCACCGGCGGGCTGCCGGCCGTGGTGGCATCCATCAGCCAGCCGTACACCACAAGGCGCCCGTTGTCCGCCGAAAGCGCGCCGAACGCCACCATGGATGCGTTGGCCGGCTGCGCCGACCACTGTGCCGCCACCAGCTCCTGCGGCGAGCCCGGCATGGCCTGCGGCGCCAGGCTCTTCGACACCATATCGAAGATACCCGCGCTGGTCAGATCGTTGTAAAGGGTGGTGTCGAAGACATTCTTCAGCACCGGCGTCTGGGGATCGCTGCCGACCGGCTTGAAATCCGCGGCCGCCAGGCGAATATGCTGACTCCCCAGGTTCGTTCCGGTTCGAACCCAATCCTGGGCCGTGGCCTGGACGCCATGAAAACACGCCAGGGAAAACAAAAACAGGGGCAAAACCCTCAAAACTGCTTTCATGCTTTGTGCAGTCCTTCCTCGAAGTTTGGGATGGTGTTGTGCACGCCCTTGAACGAGGCCTTTTGGACGCCGCCGATGCTGCTGAATCGTTTGATGCCGCTTCTGACTCTGGGGGTGATCGCCGGTCAAATTATCGCCCGCCAACCCTCTGTTTTTTCTCCTGGGTGCCGGTTGCCCCATCCTTTCCGCGATCTTTGCGGAAAGGGTGGGAGGACAACTCCGCTAGCTCCGCCAGCCCCGCTAACGCCGCTGCCTCTCAATACTCGCAGTAGAACGAAACCTTCAACGTGTTTTGATTATATTTGTCCGGCAGAGGGCTCAGCGAATCTACGCGCCGCACTGCAAGCAGACACGAGTTGTCCAGCGTGGGGCTGCCGCTCGCTTGATCCGTTTTCGCGTCGCTCACGCTCCCGTCTCGGTGCACGGTGAAGACCACGTAGGCGCGCGCTCCCTTGGGCGTGCCCGGATTCACCTGGTACTTGTTCCACTTGCTGCCTACGGCGTTGTTGATGCCTTGCACGTACCACGGGTACATGCTGGCAAAATTATTGTCGCCCACCGTGGTCTGACCGATGGTGCCGGGCTGCACTTGATGCTGCATCACCGATCCGGACTGCTCGCCATACTGTGCCTTGTTCTGGGGCTGCGGCGGCTGGTGCTGTTGCGTCTTCGGCGTGTTCATTTGCTGGGGCTTCATTTTCTTGCCCAAAATCGGAATCGCCGTTTCATCCACGCGCTGCTTTTCTTTGGGACTCGGTGTGGCCGGCGCCTTGCTCGGCGTCTCCGTGGCCAGCACATTCTGGTTCACTTCATCGGATTTTAGGGGCAGAGTGCTGGTCAGGTTCACCTGGATGGCTCCGCCGGCGCCCGGACTGCCCCAGAAATTGTGATGAAACAGTCCCAGCATCCAGGCGTAACTCAGCAGGAGCGCACCGAGCGCCAGATGCAGCCCCAGCGCTCCTGCCGCCGGTCCCGCAATGGGCTCCGCCGTCAGTTCCCGCTCCAGGTGATCGCCAATGTCCAGAATGCCGCTCATGCTAAGACGCCGTACCGAACTCCGCTAGCCCCGCTAACTCCGCTAGCTCCACTAATTTCCCGATCCCTTGATATCCAGCGGCTGCGTCACAATCGACACGTTGGTGATTCCCGACTGCTTCACCGCATCCATCACGCTGGCAAAATTTCCAAACGATACCCGCTCGTCGCTGCGCAGATAAATCGACTGGCGCGCGGGATCCACGCCGGCCTGGTGCAGCTTCTCCGGCAGATCGTGGATGTTCACCGGCTGATCGTTCAGGAAAATATTGTCGTCGCGGTCGATGGTCACCACCATCCGCTGCTCGGTAATCTCTTTCACGGTCCGCGTCTTCGGAACATTCACTTCGATCCCTGACTGAAGCACCGGCTCGGTGATCATGAAGATCACCAGCAGCACCAGCACCACGTCTACCAGCGGAGTAATGTTGATCTCCGCCAGCGACGTGCGCGTTTGTCCGTTGTTTGTGGTGAATGCCAAGCTTTAAGTCTCCAACAGCAGGGGTGGAGTCTAACTCCGCTAACTCCGCCAGCCCCGCTAACTCCGCTCGCCCGCCGTCCGCGGGGGTGTCAGCGTCCTCACGGGAATCTCTTCGAGCGAGTTCAGCAGTTCCCGGCAAAAATCATCGATGGCCGCGGCAAAAACCTTGATCCGCGCTGTGAACTGGTTGTAGGCCACCACCGCCGGCACGGCCACAAACAGTCCGGCCGCCGTGGTGATCAGCGCCTCGGCAATGCCCGGCGCTACGGCCTTCAGCGATCCGCCGCCCGCCACGCCAATTCCGTGAAACGCGTCCACCACACCCATCACCGTTCCGAACAGTCCCACAAACGGGGCGGTGCTTCCAATGGTCGCGAGCCACGTCAGTCGCCGTTCCAGCGCGGTCACTGCTTCGCTGGCCGCGGTCTGCGCCGTGCGTTCGAGCGGCGCCAGGTTCTTCGGCGGTCCCGATCCACCCGTCACCCGCTTGTAGGTCTCGTAGACGTCTTCAAACACCTGGGCCAGCGGGCTGGCGCTGTACTCGCTGGTGAACGCCGCAATCTCATTGAGGCGCGTCGACTTGCGGAACGCGCGGATAAACTTCCGGCTCTGCGTCGTGGCCTTGCTGAACGCCGACATCTTGCCCAGAATCACCGTCCACGAGTAGAGGCTCGCCACCAGCAGCAGCACCAGCACGCCAATGGCGATAGGCCCGATGTTCGAGAACAAGTCGGCCAGTGCGCCGAAACCCTGGCTCGGCTGCGGCGCCCCCGCGCCGGCATCCGTCTGAAAAATCAATGCAATCGCTGCCGTAAGAATTGCCCTTCACCTCAACTTCCACGGTATCAGACCGCGTTCCTCGCGCCCAAGTGACGCTTTGGGTGCCTCCATCGCCACTCCGCCTCACATTCCTTTGCCCGTTCGCCCCGCCATTCATGCTATGCTGCGCTCGGATTCCTGCTGCGCCCTTTAGCACTGTCATGCTGAACTCTCGTCCAAGGCCAGGAAAAAATGCTCGTCGAACTCCGCGCTGAAAACTACGCTGTCATCGATCACGCCATCGCCTCCTTCGGCCCCGGCCTCAATCTCCTCACCGGCGAAACCGGCGCAGGCAAGTCCATTCTGGTCGACGCGCTCTCCCTCCTCATGGGGGGCAAGTCCTCGGTCGACGTGGTCCGCCACGGCGCCGACAAGGCCGTCGTCTCCTGCGTCTTCGAGTCCACGCCCGGCGCGGAAGCCATCCTTGAGGCCAACGGCATCGATGCTGAAGCCAACGACATCATCCTGCGCCGCGAAATCCTCTCCACCGGCAAGGGCCGCGTCTTCGTCAACAATCAGCCCGCCACGGTGCAGGTTCTCAAGCAGCTTGCCCCGGAACTCGCCCTAGTCCACGCGCAAACCGAAACGCTTTCGAGCTTCGATCCGACGCAGCAGCGCATCCTCCTCGATCGCTTCGCCGGCATCTCCTTAGATGCGACCGCCGAGGCCCACGCTCGCTGGCACGCCGCTCAGAACAAATTGAACGAACTCCTCCAGGGCGAGCAGGACCGCCTGCGCATGGTCGATCTCTGGACCTATCAGCGCAACGAGATCGAGCAGGCCCGCCTCCAGCCCGGCGAAGACGAAGCCCTCGAAACCGAGAAGCGCGTCCTTGCCAATGCCGAAAAGCTTTACGCCGCCGCCCTCGGCGCCTTCGACGAACTCTATGAGGGCAGCGCCTCCGCCGAGGCCGCTCTAAAATCCGCCATCCGTAACGTCGAGGAGTTAGCCCGCTACGACGCCCGCTGGGCCGAACCCGCGCAGCAGCTCAACTCCGCCCGCGCCACACTCTCCGACGTTGCCGCTTCGCTGCGCGACTACGCCGAAGGCATCAACGCGGCCCCAGAGAGACTGGCTGAAATCGAGGACCGCCTGGCGCTCCTCGATCGCCTCAAAAGGAAATATGGAAAATCAGTGGCCGAGGTCATCGCCTTCGGTGCAGACGTTGCACGCAAGCTCGCCGAGGTCGAAGACCGCGACGAAATCCTCAAGGCACTTCGTGCCGCCCTCGAACAAGCGGCTTCGGAATACAAGCTAGCGGCTTCCGCGCTCAGTGCTGAGCGCAAAGCCGCCGCGCAAAAACTTGCGAAACTAGCCGAAGCTCACATCAACTCGCTCGCCATGAAGACCCGCTTTTCGGTCTCCATCACCGCAAACGACGCCGGGTCCGCATGGACCCCCTCCGGCTGGGACGAAGTCTCGTACCTCATCGCTCCTAACCCCGGCGAGCCGCTCAAGCCACTCATCGAAATCGCCTCCGGCGGCGAGCTCTCTCGCGTCCTTCTCGCGTTGAAGGTGGCCGTGGAAGAATCCTCGTCCAAGACCAGGAAAAAGACCACGCCCCGCACGCTTGTATTCGACGAAATCGACATCGGCATCGGAGGCCGCGCCGCTGAAGCTGTCGGCCACAAGCTCAAGACCCTGGGCCGCGCGCAGCAGGTTCTGTGCGTCACGCATCTGCCGCAAATCGCCGCCTTCGCCGATCAACATTTGGCCGTCGAGAAGCGCGAGCAGGACGGCCGCACCACCACGCGCATCCGCGTCCTCGACGACCGCGCCCGCACCCACGAAGTCGCCCGCATGTTAAGCGGGGCAAAGGTAACTGACACCAGCCTGCAGCACGCCGCGCAGATGATCGCCGGGAGCCGCTAGAAGCTTTTGACAAACTGCACCGACGTAGATACAGTGTTGTATATACAGAGGGTCGAATGCGTTGGACGTGGGACCCGGCCAACGCGAAAGCGAATCTTGAGAAGCACAGGGTAAGCTTCGAACTCGCCGAATGCGCACTCGAAGATCCTTTGTGCATCTCCGTTCCCGACCCTTATCCCCATGAGGATCGGTGGAGGACCCTGGGTTCGCCAACCGCCGATGGAATCATAGTTCTCTACGTCGTCCATACATGGCCTGAGGACGAATCGGGTGCCGGAAGGATCATCAGTGCGCGGAAAGCGACAAACCATGAGAGGCAGGAGTATGAAGAAAGCCAATCGTAAACCGCTGACCCCCAAACTTCGCGCCGAGCTGAAAGCGCTGGCCGCCATGCCGGAGAGCGAAATCGACACCGCCGAAATGCCTCCGGTTGCCGATTGGAGCCATGCGGTGCGCGGGCCGTTTTACCGGCCCATCAAGCGACCTCTATCGCTGCGCGTTGATGCCGACGTCGTTGACTGGTTTCAACGTCGGGGTCAGGGCTATCAGACCCGCATGAACCAGGCTTTGCGCGAGTACGTCGAACGGCGCCGCAAGCGCGCATGAGGGTCGCCCCGGCCTCGCCTTCGAGGGCTGATATCGCACGAACCCGCATCCGCTCGCGCGCCGCCCGGCTCAATTGCGACTTCGCTGGAGGTTGACCCGCTCCATCGTGCATTCCATCTTATTCTCAGCGGGACCCGCTCACGGGACAGGGAGAATGGCAGGTTTGAGCGCGTTGTGGTCCGGCAATTGGTCGAGCAGCACCACATTGAGCAGGGACTTATGCACCTGGATGCGGCCGTTATAGCTAATAAAACCCAGCTTGCGAAAGCGGTTCATAAAGAAGCTGACGCGGGACCGCGTGGTGCCGATCATGTCCGCCAGGGTTTCCTGCGTGATGGGAGGAATGAAGGTTTCCGGTTCGCCGGGCTTGCCGAATTCCGCCATCAAAAGCAGAATCCGCGCCAGGCGCTTTTCGCTGGAGTTGAATAGCTGATCGACAAGGTCGGCCTGAGTTCTCATGCTGCGGGCCAGCAGGAACTTGAGAAACAGATCGGCGAATGCAGGCTCGTCATGCATCACGCGGATCATTTCGTGTCTGCTGATTTTGAGCGCCGTACAGGTGTTCATGGCAGTGGCGGTGGCCAGGCGCAAACCAGCAATAGCCGCGAGAGACCCCTCACCAACAAATTCGCCACCGGATAGAAGGGTGATGGTGGCCTCTTTGCCTTTCTGCGAAACGACGGTGACTTTCGCGCGGCCTTTTTGCAGATAGAACACAGAGTCCGCGGGGTCTCCCTGGCAAAAGAATGTCTGCTGTGGCTTCAGCTCGACGATGGTTCGGCCCAGCCCGGCGTTGGCAAGAAAGGTCGCGGAATCGAACTTGGTGACGCTTTTACTCATCAAGAAACTACCCCCGTTTGAGTTCGCTGGTTGGCGGGCCTCTCAATGCCCGGAAAAGCGTTGCCGCGGTGTGCCGCAAGGGGTGTGCGCTGAGAACAGATCAAAGACCGCGAACACAGGGCAAGAGAGAATAAGAGCACAACTCTACTTGCCACCTGGCGCGGGCAACGCAGCCCCGAATTGATCTATTGGTTCTTGGGGACTTGCGCAACGTGGGGACACTCCACACCCGCGATGAACCGCAATGACGATCAATCGCTGTCCATCATCGCTCTGTCCATCATCGCCCGGATGCAGGAATCGCGTATGGTCAATTTTGCTCTATTCCGCGCGACGGGCTATCGAGTTTCGTACCACGCAAGTCGTACGAGGCAGGCGTTGCCAGACCTGAAAGACTGGCGGGCAGTTAGCTTTTTCAGCTGCTGCTGGCGATCTCCGGGCGAATGTTACCGCTCCCATCGCGCACTTCATTTCCGTTGAAGAGCGCTGCGGCTCTGCGCTGCGCCGCGGGCTTATCGCCAACCTTGGGCAATGGGCCTTGATAGCCGTACTGCGGATCGAGTGTGTTATCCACCAGGCCGCGAAAGTCGTTGGATCCATGAAACCACGGACCAGCGCCAATGAAGATGCCGCCACGAAACCATTCCGGGCCGTAATAGCCGTCGGGAGCGCAGTTATGGGGGACGTAGTCATAGTAGCCATAAGGGCAATCGGGAGCGACTCCAGCATATAGATCGACCTGAGCCGCAGCCCTGGGAGTCCCATGCGCTATGGCGAATGAGGCAATGGCGCCAAACACAAGCAACTTGTTCCTGCTCATGAACTTTCCTCACAGTTGTTGGGGCCTTCATTTGCCTATTCCGGCCCTTGTTGAGCGTAGCGGCTCAAGTTATGTAAGTCTGAGCAGATTGGATCAGGTGCGGCGCAAGGAATGCGGTCCGCGACTCTGCCACTTCAAGCGGAGCGATTGAATCTGCGCAGAAGGAAAGGTGTGCTGGGGCGGCTGAAGTGGGGACCTGGCGAGGTCAGTCGTCGACTCTATCATCGCGACGGCGCGAGCGTTCGCGGACGCGCTCCGGCCTCCCCGGAGAACGCAAGGCACAATAAAGAATGAATAGGACCAACACCACTTGCAATATCGTCATTGCGCTCTCCCTTGTGTACTTCTGGATATAATCAACATTTCGTTTAGCATTGGCATCGTGCTGTTGGAATGCGGGTACAACGCGGCTGATTGGCGCGGCAATTGCGTTCGCCCTGGGGCAGCCGCGCGCCAACCTGCACGATCGGGAGCCGGCAAAGCCGCAACCTGCTGAATTCGATACGGACAAATTCCAACTCTGGCCAGAAAGAACCACGGATATTGCGTCTGTTCGATATGCTCGACTTCCACCGCGTTGAAGTTCTCACTTATGTGGCGAAGGGCATGCAAGAGCGCGTTGCCGATCGCCTCCTGCGCCGTATCTCCCACCCCGTAACTCCGTGGTCCGTCGCCAATCCTGATGAAGTTCCATCCGTAGTTCAGGATCTTCTTCTCCAGACGGAAAGCGTCTATCGACCGCGAAAAATTCCAACCTTCCCGGAATTCTTCGGTCGCGAGCCTGAAGCCGTCGGGAAGTTCAACCTGCGCACGTAACAATAAGTTCGGTGCAGCGATGTTGCGCATGAGAGCGTAACCTTTCTTGTTTCTAAAGGTGCGACTGGGTCTGACCGGTCCGTTTCGCCTCGATGCGAGGAGTCCGAGAAGCCTGAGCAAGCACCCAGTCGACCGGTTCGGCGATCGTGTAGTAAATCGGATTTCGGCAATGAACGCAAAGCGCTTCCCGAATGGGACTGAGGGAACCACCGACATGCTGATGGAAACTCCGCAGACATTCCGGGCATACGATCGAAACATAAGACTCTCCGCCGGCGTCGCTCTCGTTTCGCTCAAACCACAGGGGCACTGAGCGTGGCGCCTGGGCGGGCATGCGCTTCGGCGGCTTCAGACTTTCCATGATCTTCAAAAGAGACCGAACGCCGCTGCCCTTCTGATAGAAAGCATCGGCCGCAACACCGGAAGGTACCTCATTGCCGGAGAACGCGCCGCTCATGGCGATCACCGGTATTGCAGGGAATCGGCGACGAACCACCGAGAGGAACTCAAATCCAGACATGCCCGGCATGTTGAGATCGGAGAGGATCACATCCGGCATCTCCTTGCGAATTTCGATCAACGCGGAAAGCCCGTCTTCGGCCGCTCGAACCGGGTAGCCAATTTCGGCAAGCGTGGATGACATCGACTCTCGAATCGAAGGCTCATCGTCGACAATCAGCAGTCTCTCTTTTGTGCAGGGCATCGTCCACCTCACCAAAAGGATGAAGGAAGGCATTGGGCAAGTATCTCTTGCGAGAAATCTCCAGGCTGGTCAATTGTGTACAGGTGATGCGAGAAACGGTGGCTGGCTTGGGAGTTACTCGGTAGGGTTAGTGGAGATGCCCGGCCCCGCGTCGTTGTCGTCGGGCAGTTGATCGTGGAGGATCACATTGAGCAGCGACTTGTGCACACGGATGCGGCCGTCGTATTCCACAAAGCCGAGCTTGCGAAAGCGGTTCATGAAGAAGCTGACGCGGGAACGCGTGGTGCCGATCATCTCCGCCAGTGTCTCCTGCGAGATTTTAGGAAGCGTGGTTTCCGAGCTCCCGGGTTGGCCAAATTCCGCCATCAACAGCAGAATCCGCGCCAGACGCTTTTCACTGGAGTTGAACAACTGATCCACAAGATCGGCCTGGATGCGCATGCTGCGGGCCAGCAGAAACTTTAAGAATATGTCGGAGAAGTTATGCTCCTCGTGCATCACGCGGATCATCTCCTCCCGCGCTATTTTGAGTGCAGTGCAGGCGGTAAGAGCCGTGGCCGTGGCCAGGCGCAGCCCGGCCGGCGCCGCCAGCGACTCTTCTCCAATAAAATCCCCATCCCCCAGAAGCGTGATTGTGGCTTCCTTGCCGACGGTCGAAACCACCGTGACTCTTACCCGGCCTTTTTGGAGATAGAAGACCGCATCCGCTGGGTCTCCCTGCGTAAAGACGGTCTGCCTGGGCGCCAATTGGACAATTCTTCGCCCCAAGCCGGCGCTCGCCAGGAAGGCGGCTGCATCGAACGCGGGTTTTTCCAGCGTCACCACCGATCAGTCCTCCTTCTGTATGGAGCCAGAACGCAAAATGTTGGGGAGAATCGTGGCTCCATCCCGCCCCAAGTTGCATTTCCGGGCAGCGGCCAGCTAAACATCAGCCAGGCGAACTGGAGGTCTCTGATCCCGCAAATTGCTCATTCCAATGAACGCCTGCGGCGATCGCTTGACGGTACACTCCCAGCGGGAGCTTAACACCAGATTGCACTCGGAGAGCCCAGGCAAACTGTTCAATTTTGCTCACTTTTCTAGATTATTTTCAAGACCCGCCGCGGCATCCGACATTAGAAGGCCTTGTCATCGCTGACGCCAGGGGGAGCTGCGGGGACCGGACTGATTCCGCTGCCCCTGCTGGCGAAACTCCGCAGTCCGCCGCATGTCATCTTCGCCGGGATCGCCAGATGGGCCGACGCATCGAGAGTCTCCTATTGCTCAGACACTGCCGCGCGACGCCGCTAAAGTCATGTCACCTAGTGCGCCACAGTGCGCGGAAATCGATTGACGCTGCGCATGGGTAGAAAAGGTGACATAAGTGAAAAAGTTCATGACATTAGTGGCATTGGTCGGTCTGGGCGTGGCAAGCACCGCCTGGTCGGAAACTCGCGAAGATGTGCAGAACCGGCTGGACAATGCAACGCTGGTGCTGCACCAGGTTATGTCCGCGCCGGATAAAGGCATTCCGGAAGAAGTACTGGAGCACGCAAAGTGCATCGCCGTCGTGCCCCATATGATCAAGGGCGGTTTTGTGTTTGGCGCGGAGAACGGCAAGGGCGTGGTCACCTGCCGGACTGAAAACGGATGGAGCGCGCCGGCGTTCTTTGCTATCACCGGCGGAAGCTGGGGATTGCAGATCGGCGTCGAGGGCGTGGATCTGGTCATGATCTTCCAGGGCGACAAAGGCATGCAGCGCCTGGAAGACGCCAAGTTTCAGCTCGGAGCTGACGCCTCTGCGGCAGCCGGACCGGTAGGGCGCCATGCCACTGCCGATACCGACTGGAAACTGAATATGGAAATCCTTACTTACTCGCGCGCCAAAGGCGCATTTGCCGGACTGACCCTTACCGGCGCCGATGTGCGCCGCGACGACGATTCCATGGATGCCTTCTACGGGCATGACGTCTCCACACACCGCGTTCTGCGCGGCGAAGTGGCCACGCCTGGATCGGCGGACCGATTTATCGAAGCCGTCAGGCAGGCAAAAGCGCAAGCGATTGCATCCAACTAACAGCGGCTTGTGAACGCGCTGCGTGCGCCTGAGCCGGGCTTCCCGCCTCAGGCGTCCGCAGCCGAGAGAGGTGTTGCCAATGCTTTGGACAATCTTCGTCATCCTTCTGGTTTTGTGGATTCTGGGCTTCAGCTTCCACATCGCCGGCGGCCTGATTCACATTCTGCTGGTCATCGCTCTGATCGTCCTGGTCGTCAACCTGGTCACCGGACGCCGCGCTTTGTGAAGCGGCCTGAGGGGTCGGGAACATTGACAGGCTCCCGCTCCGCTGGCAGTCGGACGGACTGTGGAAGCTCTCCGCAGTCCATGCAGGATTAGGCCGTACTCTCTTCGGTTAATCATCGAGAGAGAGAGACGGACGCGGCATAATCGAACGAAAGTAACAACCCGGGATACCCGGAGTGAAGGAGACGCGAGATGCTGATCATTCTCATTATTGTTCTGATCCTAGTTTTTGGCGGAGGCGGAGGATATTACGGCTACAGCAGGTGGGGTAGGGGCGGAGGCGCAGGCATAGGGCTTGGCACAGTGCTCGTGATTCTGCTGGTGTGCTACTTGTTGGGTCTGTTCCGATAGAGCGAGCGGCGGCAAGCTCTTAGGTGCCCCACATCGACTCCAGTCCCGCGCTGGCTGGCGCGTAGACGTCTCCGAATCGACAGCCCCAGTGTCGCCGAGCGCAGTGACCCTTGATAACTCAGTCACTCCCACATAACGCAAATCCGTGCGTAACAAATAGTAGCTTGCCAAGCTTGTGACTATTCGTTTGGGAGATGATCATCTCAAATATGAAGCCCGGTCACAACGAAGGTTTCTTGGCCTGCGCACTAATAATGACCAATTGAAACACCAAGGGCGTCGTTGCGAAGCGACGCCTTTCTTATCCTCATTTTCAGAAGCGATTCGACATCAATTGCAATTTACTAACAGTGTATTTTTCTCCCGACCCGCACTGGGAGAGCGCTCAGGCACTTAGGAGCCGACCTTCAGCGGTCTTCTTTACAGCCTGGGCGGGAAATCCCAGATGCGCAGGTTGCGTGCGACATGACTGAGCCCGTGAGAAGGAGCGCATATAAGATTGCGCCACCCGGTTCCAGACCATTTCGCGAGCATAGAGGTAAGCGCGTTTGCGCATTGCATCGCGCTCCAGATCGTTGTCCAGGAGCTTAATTGCCGCAGCCGCGATTGCCGCCGGATCCTCAAAGGGAACCAACGTACCGCGCCCATCGTCGAGGAGCTCGGCGGCGTGCCAGTAGGGAGTGGAGATGATGGCTTTCCCCGCGCCCATGGCAAAAGCCAGGGTCCCCGATACCGCCTGCGCCACGTGACAGTACGGCGTGATATAGATGTCGGCCGACCCGACCTGCGAGGCCATTTCCTGAGGGCTGAAGAACCGGTTGTGGAATATCACCTCTCGCTCGACTCCCAGTTCCCTGGCCAGGGCCTGCAACTGATCCCGATATCGATCGCCCTCGCGAGCCCTGACATGCGGGTGAGTGGCGCCTGCGATAACGTAGACAGCGTCGCTGTGGCGGCCTAGGATGCGCGGCAGGGCGCGAATCACGCTCTCGAACCCCTTGTTGGGAGACAGCAAGCCGAAGGTGAGCAATACAAGCTTTCCCGCGACGCCGAGCGCGCCTTTGTAAACCTCCGGCTCTACAAAGGGCAAATCGGGGATGCCATGAGGAATCAGATCGATCTTTTCGCCTGGCACTCCAAATATATCTCGCAAAACGCGAGAAGAGTATTCGCTCATCACAATAAGACGATCGGAGCGCGCGGCGATCTGCTGCATAACAACTCGTTGATCGAGGTCCGGCTGACTTAGAACCGTATGGAGCGTTGTTACCACTGGCATAGTAAGGCGCTGCAGCAGCTCCAGGACATGGCTGCCCGCCTTTCCCCCAAAGATCCCGTACTCATGCTGCAAACACACTAAATCAACGCTGCTGGCATTGAGAAAATTGGCGGCTGCGCGATACGAGGATATGTCGTCTTCGGCGATCTGGAACCGCACCCGCGCGGGGTAAGCGTAAGAGGATTGGGCGTCGTTGACGGCCACTACCGATAACACTGCGATTCCGTACTCTTCAGTGATCGCATTGCTCAAGTCAGTTGTAAAGGTTGCGATCCCACATTGCCGGGGAAGGTGGTTTCCGATCACCGCTATCCGGGCAGGAAGTGGGCGGCTGGGCGCCGGCTGCAGGGTGAATGCTGGTTTTCTTCCGAATACCAGAGTCGGCGCATCGCGCAGAATTGAAGTTCTCGGTCGCGGATTCACGGAAATGTTCGGTGCGGACATCGCAGGCTCCTCAAGTCAAACAGGCTAACGGGCAAAATGGAGTTTCAATATCGCTTTCGAGATCAGCGGCGAAGCGCCACAATAGTTGCCGCAGCTTCACTTGCGACGAAGGCCAAAAGGAAGAGTGCGGCGCCAATACCCGCCAAATGCTTGCGAGGCGTGCCAGCGGCGCGAGCGGAGCCGGTCGTGTCCGATCCTTTTTCCCCAACTGCCAGCAAGCGGAATCCACGCATCATTGCGAAGCACCCTACAGAGGACAGTGCCACGTCCCCCATAATCGGTCCAAGCTTAAGTATCCGGCGCATGAAGCGGCTCATCATTGCCTGAATCTACTCCAAGCAACTTGGGATGGATGTGCACTTTTGAACTGTGAGAATAGGACGAATGGAATCAGGTCATGAAGCCCTGAGAGGTGCAGCGGCAGCGTCGAAGGGGTGCGGCCTTCAGGGGAATTTAGCCGAATGATCTGGCATCGCTGCCGCCGCTGATGGGGAGGGCACCTGATGAAGATGTTGCAAAACCAACGCCAGGATTACTGTGCAATATTGCTCACATCTCCTTGAACAATCGCGACAGTCTCACCCCCCTGCGTTGAGCAAGTTGCCGCGCAGTTCCCCACGCACCAGCACTAGGAGGAAATAGGGCGTGAACGGCAAGCTGCCACTTATCACTGCCTGCGAGCAATGTTGGCGCGATGGAGACGCGCAAGCTAGTCATGAAGAACTACAGCAAGAAGTGAACTACGGATTTCGAGCCCGCTCCTGCTATAAGCAAGGAACCCTGCTTCTCTGAACCTGTTCATGAAAAACCCGACGCGCAACCGGGTTGTGCCCGCCATATCGGCGAGGGTCTCTTGGCAGACATCCTTGATTGCAGTCTCGGGAGTACCGTCCTTGCCGAAACGAGCAAGCAGGAGCAGAGCCCGAGCTACTCTCTTTTCGCAGGGATCGAAAAGCTGGTCAACCAAAGCCTCATGATATCGGAGGTTCCGCGCCAACAAATATGCGACGTACAACTCTGAGAGAGTGCAATCCCGCTGCAGGGCAAGTATCATTGCTTTCTTGTCAATCTGCAGAAATTTGCAGTCCGACATTGCGGTTGCGGAGTCCATGCGCAAAGGCTGTCCAGCCAGGCCACCGTCTCCGAAGAACTCCCCCTCGCTTAACATGCTTAGGGTCACTTCCTTGCCAAACTTTGATACAACGGTGAGTCGAACCTTGCCTTCATGGATATAGAAGATTGCGCCGGCCGCGTCTCCCTGCGAGAAAACTGTTTTTTCCCTGGGAAAGGCCACGACTCTTACACCCTTGCCGATCGCTGCAAGGATTTTCCTCGAGTTGAAGTCGTGATCGTTCTTTGCCTTCGTGTTGGGCACCATCAGAGGCTTCTCCAGGATCGACGCTATCTTTCACAACTTTATGTCAGAAGGCGCAGCCAAGAATGTTCAACGTTGATCACGTTGGACCCCGGGGCGCATAGAATTATTCGCGACCATGCGTTTATGACATTGCCCCGCGGGAGCGCTCAGCCATCTAGGTTCCAGCAGCGTTTCGCGATGCGGAAATCGCTCGCACTCCTTCTCCTGGTTTCAGGCTGGCAGCCTTGATTTGGCTCGCAAGGCCGAGTCTTCCCAGGAGACGAATGCCATAGTAATTGACATCGATCTCATACCAGGCCAGGCCGTGACGGGCAGATACAGGATATGCGTGATGGTTGTTGTGCCATCCCTCCCCGCCGGTCACGAGCGCTACCCAAAAATTGTTCTTTGAGTCATCGCTCGTGGAAAAGCGCCGTGTACCCCACAAATGCGTGACGGAATTGACCATCCAGGTGACGTGAAATCCGATGGTTGCCGGCAGAACTGCGCCCCACATGAGCCAGGACCATCCTCCGAACGCAAAAAGCGTAATGCCAGCGACAGTCAATGGAATCCAGTGATACTTACTGAGCCAGACGTAGTAGCCGTCGCGCGCCAGATCCGGGGTATAGTGCTTGAGCTCTTTTGTTTGATTGCGAAGAGAGCCGTTCAAGATCCATCCCATATGGGACCACCACTTACCGTCACGCGGCGAGTGCGGGTCTCCCCACTTATCGGTATATCTGTGGTGCATGCGATGAACGCCGACCCAGTAGATGGGCCCGCCCTGGAGGGCAAGCGTACCGCAAGTAGTAATGCAGTACTCCAACCACTTAGGAGTAGCGTATCCGCGGTGAGTTAGCAGACGGTGGTAGCCCATCCCTATCCCGACATTCTGCGCCAGCACCCATACCACTACAAACGCAATAAGCGCCGACCATCGGAAGCAGAAAAATGCTGCCATCGCGGCAAGATGAAAGGTTGCGAGGGTAGTCGCAAAGATCCAGTTAACGCGATTTCCCTTCGTCTGACCTTGAGGCAGTGTCTCGCCATCAGGAGCAGGAACAGGCTCCTGCGTATCTTGTGGACTGAGAGGAGGCTGCATTTGCATCCCGACGACCCTCCGGGTTCCTTGACTGCGCCCAGCGGGCGGGCGGCTTGCTTCGTCTTAGTCTACTTGCACCAAATGAGGTTTCCTCTGGGAATGGTGAAAGGGACACCTCCGAAGATAAGGCCGCAACGGCCAGAATCGCCGCTGCCGCGATTGATTAGCGCACCTCGAAGTAGTCTCCTTGAGCAGCGAGATGAAGGCTGTTCAGTTTTGCTCAAGAACGGCTGAGGAGACAATCGCACCTGGCGCCTCAATGAAAGCGCCAATTTGCGTACAGCAACGTTGTCGATCGTCGACCCCTAGCTTAGGGGAGCCGGTGGCCATGTGGAACCCATGCCAGGTCGCCACTGAGAACGTAAACAGCGAGCGCAGCCGCCATGAAGACCGCGCCGATCCAGAAGCGCCAGTCACGATGCATGCGCTTCCAGTAGGGGCCGGGCTCAGGTTCGCCGCCGTCGCCGCAATTTCCTTCATGGTTGTGCTTGCTTCCGGTCATCTCTTCTCCATTACCGCCTCGGCAATGGCGCATGTTGCGCGAGAGCATGGTGAGCCGATTCGGCGATTTTGTCAGCCGTTCTTTCCACGAAGGTTTGTGACATTGAATCCTCCTGCGCCCTCTGCGGGCGAGATTCTCGTTGTCGTCAGAACCTTGACCAGGATTAGTATTTGACTTCCTGTTTCGAAAGTCTGGATAGATTTGACCGGGACGGAATTTCATCACAAATTGATCATTCTGGACCAGGGCAACACCCAGCTGCGAACCCGTTCATCTGGGGCCCTCTGGCACCCCCCGGGAATGAGGCAGCAACGTTGACCCACCCAAAAACTTCGCGCTTCGCCCCAACATTGCTCCGAAATGAGCAATTTTGACCAGCCTCCCGCCTCAGCCTGCTTCAGAGTTGACGTGAGGTCCGCCTGCGTGGCTATGCTGATCCAGCTGCCGCGGGCATTCTATGCAAAGGAGAACGCTATGCCCCACCTTGCGATTGTCCTGTTGACCGTGGGCGCCTTCGCCCTCATTCTCGGGGCCATCAGGGCCGTCAGAGCGTATTTTGAGAACCGCGGTGAAGAAATGGCGCCTTTCCGCAACTATTTCGGGCCCGAGTACGACCGCGACCTTCTCCGGCAAAGCTCCTGGTGCGACAGCGAGAACCCATATGATCGCCAAACTCGCTTGAACGCCCTCAACATTCGCGAGCGGGGCGCCACCGAGCGGTATTCAAGTGGCAGGGGTACAACCTGGAGGAATCGCGACCGGGATTGATCGGGAGTTATTCGCGCTGCAACTACGGATGGCATTCTCCCGGGTATTTCTTCCATCCCGCTCAATTCCACGGTGTGCAAATGTGGCCAGCATTCACGCGCATGGCCGCGCATGATGGACTTTGCGCAGGCTTCTTTCCCGTCTGCGAAGCCGCTCCCATGCGAACTTTGCTGTCGCGGAAATCCCACACAGGAGGACGAACACCATGTTTCATCAACTCACGAATGCCCAGCTCTTCATCGCATTAGCTGTACTCGTCGTTGTGGCCGTCGTCGTTGGCGATTATCTTAGACGCCGCAAAGCCAGGACCGCGGCCTTCCGCAATCGCTTCGGGTCGGAGTACGACCGCGCTGTCCGGGTGCATGGCTCACCGCAAAAAGCCGAGACAAATCTGGCCGATCGTGAATCCCGAGTGCACGCACTCAATATCCGCGAACTCGCCGCCCCCGCGCGGGAGCGATTTATCACCCAGTGGCAAACCGTGCAATCCCGCTTCCTCGATCACCCCGAGGCCGCGGTTACTGAGGCTGATGATCTGATCGCTGCGCTCCTCGAGTCCCTCGGCTATCCCAAGGACAGCTTTGATCAGCGCGCCGCGGATGTTTCCGTCACTTACCCTCGCGTCATGGAAAACTATCGCGCTGCGCACGCCATCGCGGTGCTACCTTACCGAGCCGAAGAAAGTACTGAAAAGCTCCGCACCGCTCTGATCCAATTTCGTGCCATCTTCGATGAGCTCGTCCAAGCCTAGACGATGCACGAGAATAAGTCAGCCATATCATGCGAATTCATTGCACGCAAAGCACGTCTCGCTAAGGTTTGGTCCTGGAGTATTACAAAATGAAACGACTCGCATGCATCATTCGATGGGCACGCAAGTTAGGATCCTTCAGTTTGCTGCCGGCCGCCTTATTAGCATTTGCAGCTACCCCGGGATTCTCCAGCAGTCCAGGTTCAGAGAAGATTCAGGCTACGTATACGAAAGACGGGAACGTGGTCCGCGTAACGCTGACCGTTTACAACTATTCCACCTCTGCGGATCTGCAGGTTCTTTCACTGGCATTTCAACGGGGCCATGATCGGGAGTTGGCCACAGCGCTCTCCAAAACGAAAGCGGCCGGTCTTTGCTCGATTACCGGAGGTCTCAGCTTTGACGTTGCCTTCATCCAAATGGTTACAACGCCAACCGGGCGGCAGATCACCTTTATCGCTAACCGTCCGCTTCAACCCGATGAAGTCAATCCAAGCTCTGATTCACAGTCCTTCGATCTGCTGGTTGGTCAACTCGACATGAATGACGCCGATAACACCAAGAGCACAGGATTCCTATACCGGGCGAGCAGGCTTGTGATCGATGAGCAGGGAGAGTTTCACTATGATTTGGCCGGCAGCCCCTGGTCGATGGTCAACGTTCTCGATTCAAATTGGGCTCCCGCGCAAGCTGGGCACGAGGCTCCCGCTGCAACTGGCCAGCCCCTCCTGTCTTCGCTCCCATAAGCATCGCCAAATGGCAACACTTCAAGTGGGAATTGGCGCCGATTCAGGAGATTTCTGCTGAAGGCAAACCATGGAGGAAGAAGTATGTTTCACATAATCTGGTATATCATCATCGGGCTTATCTCCGGGGTGATCGCAAAGTCCGTGATGCATGTGCACCTGACGATGGCCTGGACGATCGTGCTCGGCATCATCGGATCGCTTCTTGGCGGCGGCGTTAGCCACATCATTTTTCGCTCCCGAAACGAGCGATATCACCCCGCTGGCCTCATTTTCTCTACGTTGGGCGCGATCGTGATTCTCTTCGTTTGCTACAAGCTGAAGATTCATCTCCCCTAAGTTTGTTCCCCCCTGGGTTTGTTCTCTTGAATTGTCAACGGGACAGCTTCACAATTTCAGGGGACCGCGACCGTCGTTCGATAACCGACGATAACCTCAGCAGCCGTCGAGGCCAATCACCTGAGAAGAATAGTGCGGCACAGCGCCGCCGCCCGCGAAGCGCGGGACACCGCGCCGTTGTATTGATTCTGCCGTCTAGAGAACGACATCGCTTACACTGTTGACGATGAGAACTGTTTGCATCCTTGCTTTGCTGTTGCTGCCCGGGAGCAGGCTTGCATTTTCCGCAGCCCAAGCCGGCGCCCCCAACCGGGATCCTTTCGCTGGTTCCACTCAGTTGATCGTAGTTACCACGTCGAACTGGGGCGCGGTCACGGGGCAGTTGCAGCGATTTGAGCGCGCGCATAAGCGTTGGCGCCCATTCGGCGAGCCGATTCCGATTGTCGTCGGTAGGAATGGCATGGGGTGGGGCATCGGCTTGGTTGCGGCCGAAGACCCCAATGTCCGCCAGGCATCCGATCCATTGAAAAAGGAGGGAGACGGAAATTCGCCGGCCGGCATCTTCGATCTTGGCACTGTATTTGGATACAGCGATCACCCTCTGCCGGGACTGAAGTTTCCTTATCTGACGCTGACCGAATCGATCGAATGCGTCGACGACGTCAATTCAAAATACTATAACCGCATCGTGGATCGTTCCGCCGTGACTGCCGACTGGAATAGCTCAGAGCACATGCGTGACGCTGGCGAGTCGTACCGATCGGGAATCGTAGTGGATCTCAACAGGACGATTGCGAGGCGCAATCAGGAAGTGCCGCAGCCGGGAGGCGGCTCGTGCGTCTTTCTCCATATCTGGCACGACCACAACCAAGGCACCGCCGGATGCACGGCTATGTCTGCAATGGATCTGGAGACGCTTCTCACCTGGCTCGATCCGAAGCGCAGGCCGCTGCTGCTGCAACTACCGATGCCGGCCTATGCGCGGTTGACCCATCGCTGGAACTTGCCGAAGTTGAGCGGTGCTCCGGCGCGCAATACTCCGGTGCATTGATCGGCTGCGGTTTCTTTACCTGCCAATATCCTCGAACCTGACATTCAGGATCGGATACTTTTTCCAATCCTTATAGTCAAAATGCCACCATTCTTCCGGGTTGACTGTGAATTCCTGTCTCTCCATGGCCCGGCGCAGCAGGGCGCGGCGAGCGCGCTCTTCGGCCGTGCCGCCGGGGAAATCTGCGTAGGCGCGCTCGGACATTTCGTCGTAGCCGCTGGGCATCGTTACTTCCTCTCCGGTTGCGAGAAGGTATAACGACAGATCCACCGCACATCCGCGATTGTGGTTGGATCCCCTCGCCGGATCGGCGACAAATATCCTTTTGTCGATGGGCGTGGCTTCCCAGAAAATCTTTGTGACATACCAAGGGCGATACCCATCGTGAATGATCAAACCGTACCCGTAGGCCTTCAGCTCGTGATGAGCGCGAAGCAATGCTTCCGCCGCTGGCCGCTGAAGAAAGGCACGCGCCTGGGTGTAGACGGGGGTCCCGAGGAAGTTGTTCGTGGTGGCGTATCGGATATCGAGCTTGATTGTAGGATCGAGCCTCGTCAACTCCACAAGATCGGATTGGAGAAAGTTCCCTTGCTCGCGTGGGGGCTGTGCCTTCAGCGCTTCTGCGCGCAGTTCTTCAACGGGACGAAGCGGTGTGATACGGAAGCTGACCTGCTGCGCGAAGCCGATAGGCAGCAAGGCAAGGAGGAGAACACACGGAGTAATGAAGAGCGTTCGCGGGGAATTCATGGGTCTTGAACTTCGATGGTAGGCGAGGCGGGAATCGAACCCACAACCCCCGGCTTAGAAGGCCGGTGCTCTATCCGATTGAGCTACTCGCCCACGCTTTTCATTGTAGCTGCGAATTGAACGAAGCGCCGGGTGCGGCGGGGGTCGGCGGATCTGCGGCGACATCGCGGATTAGGAAATGAAGCATCCGGGCAGCACGGAACTATAGTCGACGCGACCAAAAGGGAGCGGCGACCTTGCTCAACCGTTCGCCAAAACACTGTTTCCTAATCCGCCGCGGCCTGAAGGTAACGAACCACGGTGGCTTCGGCCCAATGGACGCCGGTCGACCGGCGCGCCAGAAAAGCGCAGTGGCCGCCGTGACGGCTCTCGACAAAGTGAATGTGGGGATTGGCGAGGATGCGCGCGCGGGACTCAGGCAAGAGACGGATGAAGGGATCGTCTTCGGCGCAGAGGATGAGCGTGGGAACGGCGATGCGGTCGATGACGCGGGCGCTGGCGGCGCGATAGTAGTAGTCGTCGGCGTCGCGGAAGCCGCAGTAGCGCGCGACGATTTTCTGATCGAACTCGCGAATGGAGCGAATAGGGCCGATGCCGTCGATTTGATAGATGGCAGGAAAGAGCTCGGCTTTGTGACGCATCCGGCGCCGCAGATTGCGCAAAAAATGCCACTCGTAGCCGCGGTTGAGGGGTTCGTGCAGAGCGTCGGCGCCGGTAGCGAGATCGATAGCCGGGCAGACGGTGGCGACGGCGGCAAGCGGGGGCTGCGCGCCCCACTCGCCGGCAAGCTTGAGCACGAGATTACCGCCCATGGAGTATCCGACGAGCGCGACGCGTTCCAGGCCGAAGCGCGCGGCGAAGTGGCGGACCACGGCGCCCACGTCACCCGAGCGGCCGGAGTGATAGAGCGTGGGCGTGAGCGCATCGCTGCCGCCGCAGTTGCGCATGTTCATGCGGATGACGTTCATGCCCGCGGCGAAAGCGCGCATGGTAATGCCCCGCATGTAGCGGGAATCGGACGAGCCCTCGAGACCGTGCACCAGCACCGCGGTGAGACGCGAAGCGCGCTCCGGTTCAGGCTGCCAGTGGCAGTGGCAGAGAACGCGGCTTCCATCGGAGGCATCGACTTCGACGGTCTCGGCGACGGTAGGCAAACGAAACGCGGGCCGCGGAAGAAAGTTGCCGACGATGGTTTGCAGATGGCCGTTGGAGAGCCAGGGATGGGGTTCGAAGGCAGTCAACCAAGCGGGAATTTCCCCAGGCGCGCGAGCAAAGGAACGGTCTGGCACTGCGTTGGATGGCACGGCGGAAGAAATGGATAAACCCTCGCGTTCCATCGACTTAGGAGGGAAATTGGGGCGGCTAGTGGGGATCGAACCCACGACATCCTGAGCCACAGTCAGGCGTTCTGCCGCTGAACTATAGCCGCCGTCTACCCTATCGATTGTAGCATCGATGCGGATGCGGTGCGGAGCGCCGGAGAGAGGCAAATCTGCCGCGGAATGATCCAGATGCGGCGGGTCAGCAACGGGCTAAGGTGCTTCGCGGAGCGCGTCGAGTGAAATCGATTCGGGTTACAATCGAAAGAGGAAATCGGGGCGTAGCGCAGTCTGGTAGCGCATCTGCTTTGGGAGCAGAGGGTCGGGGGTTCGAATCCCTCCGCCCCGACCATTACAACCTATAGATATTTCAAGCGATACGGCCGATTCCGGCCACGCATCTGCTTTTTCGCACTACACCACTGTAGTCAATTTTGTAACAGTCGCTGCCTCCAAGATCATTCATTGGAACTCCAAATTGATTTCCCGTTGGCGGATTGTCTAGTTTCTCTTGCGGGAATTCCATGTATTGCGCGGAAGAGAGCTGCATCGAGAACCTGCAGACGTTGACCCAGGCTTACGCGGTCGGAAGAGACAACAGTCTCGGGTTGAACGAGGATCAGAGAACTCTTCCATCGTGGCCGAAAACGCCGCAACATAACCCAGAGGAATCGATCGGTATTAGAAAACCGGGGCCGAGTGTGATGTCGCGCAAGAACTGATAGCTGCTTTCGCAACGCCAGGTTTTCCAAGAGAAGGCGATGGCGTAAGCGTAGAGAGCGCCCGAACAGAATAAAGAAAAGCCTCAACGATCGGGCCATGAATCGGTTATTCCAAACAAAGCACAGTGGGAATCTGGCCGAATCATTCTCGGCCAAACTCAGAACGAAACGTGCTTCCCACGATTGCCTTAACGGTTAAGAAACGCTCAAGAACCGCGCGGATCTAATTCTGTCGAATGACACAACGAAGATAATTTCTGGAATCAATAATGATAGCCATCTTGAGCCACAAGCGATTGGAGATCGACTTGCTCCATGAAGAGGCGCGCGTCGTCTTCAAACTGCGCGCGGAGATCGGCGGGTGTTGTGGGTTCACTATCCAACCACTCACGCCGAAGCAGGATAGGAAGACTCCTGCCATGGGAAGCGAAGGTGAGATCGGACAATCCCGGCGCCGTAAAGAAAAAACCTTCATGGCTATACGCACCGGGGCGGCCCAAGCAACCGCTGGGGGAGCAGGTTGACTCCGCGTCATACTGGCGGCTGATACCGTCGTCGTAGAAGCTGGTGACGAAGTGAACCGGCAGCGTTTGTTCCGCAGTGGCACTTAAGGAACCAGTCCACTGAGGCAGTATTCCCTGGATGAACTTGCTGTCAGTGACGAGGTGACTGGCTGAGCCTACCCAGAGACCGAACGTAAACCTCTTGACTGTGTCGCCGGTGTCCGGGGATTCGGAATACTCCCCCATTGCCAAACTGACCATTCCGTTGCCCTCGTGCTCGGCCCAGGTACGGGTGAGTCTATAGGGCCCTACGCTCGCGGGGAAGCTACTTAAGACCTGCTGCTCGTTAGGCCACGTCGCGAGCGGCCAGTCGGCTGAGCGGAGTTCCGGGACAATGAAAGCAAGGGTAAGTGCGAAAAAGCAAAGCGCGCGCGCTACCGCAGCACGGCCTGGGCGCCGGGCTCCCAAAGAAAACTCAAACGTTGCGGACCTAGAACTTTCTTCTACCCTTGGGATGTCGGCCGCGGCGCCCGGTTCAAGCGAACGAATCAGCAGTCCAAGACCGAGAGCGGCAAACAAGAACAGGGTGCAGCCGATCGCGTAGTCGATGCCGGCGCCATGCTTTTGAATCGAAGGGAAGCTAACACCGATACGGTAGTAAACCACGAGAACGCAGAGCCGAAGGAGATTGAGCGCGTAGCCCAGAAGAAGCGCTGCCAGCGAGACGAGGATCAGCGGGCTGGGGCGCAGACGGCGGGCATAGCCAAAGATCAATGCAAGATAGCCGAGCGTTATCGAACCTCTAACTCCGTTGCAACCGGGCGCGATGAACATGCCGAAGTCCGGCGTAAACATCATGCGGAGCTGCGCGCCAGTCGGCTGAAGACCTATGAGGTGAGCAAAGGAACGAGCAGTAGAGGCCGACAGGTGCTGCAGCGGCAGGTCGACTACGGAGTTGAACACTCCCGGGACAGGATTGATCAACAAGAGAAGGCATAGCGGAGCAATCGAAGCGCGCAGGAGGCGAGGTCCACCGAAGAGCAGCACCGCTCCGATTCCGTAAAGAAACAACACCGTGCCTAAGTTCACCAGCCCCAGCTGCTGCCGGTTGTACCCTACCGCGAAGATGGAGATGGCGATGGTTCGTGCGAGCAGGATGGACACCGCTACCAGCGGAAGCGCAAAGAAGGTGCCGTTCATAATCCAGCCGAGCCGGCGCCAGGCAGCCAGCACGCCCACGCAGGCCACAAGCGAGAAGACTGCTCCGATGGAGCGAAGCGGGTCGGTGGCCCAGAGGTGGAACATCCTCTGCCAGAGCGAAGACAGCGAAAGACTGCCAGCGGCCACCAGCACTAAAACGAGCCCGGCGTAAAAACCCGCAGGAAGGCTGCCGGTGCGTTGAAGCTCGACAACTTCATCGCCGATTGGGAGAGTCGAAATGTTGGAGGAAAAAGCCAGTTTGAGGCACACTGAGACATCCGCCTCATGATCAAGGGACTGGGAACCGGTTGGCATTACCTCTTGCCGCCGCGGCGAAGCAACTTCCTCAGCGCGGACGAACCGTAGAACATGCCGGCAGAACCTACGAGCATAAGGATAGCCGTGGGGGCTTCGGGGGAATCGACGCAACCACCACCGGTTCCCTGTGCACGCAGCAGGGTTGCGAAACCGAGAAGCGCGAAAGCGGAAAGAAGAACGAAGCGGGACTTGTTCATTTGGAGACTCCTATGTGTCTGCTTGCAACCTCGTTGAGTGATTCTCTTCGCGCACAACCATTCCCGCTCCCCTTCAGGGGGAGGCCGAGACACTCCCATTGCCGCATATTGCCACCTTGTTGGTTTTCCGACTGTTCAATAAAGCACACTCTGCGCGGTATGTACTTGAAAAACTGCATCGGAATTTTTTCAAGGAAAGATATCCAGTTTTGCTGCATCGCAGCTTTTTCTACATCTTCATGCAACAGCATTGTCGGGCGTTGTCTTGTGCGAGGGGCGCTCGTAAGCATTTGGCGTACCACAGGGAATGCAAGGGCGGCACAGACTCAGCAGCAGGATTTCGTGAGCAGTATTGCTCAGACTCGTAACCTGGCGCACGTTACCATTTCACGTGTCGTGACCGTGCTGTTGGGCAGCGAGCACAGAGGCGCCTAACTCTATACGTCCAACGTCCCGCATTTCGCCTCTTGCACGTGTGCGCGAAGATCACTTCAATTCCCCGCGGAGCTACGAATGGTACACGCGCACTGCCGTCGACCTGCCTCCCTCAGCCTCCTGCCGCTCACATTTTTCTCTCTCGCGGTGCTTGGCGCAAGTGGATGCAATATGAATGCGGTCTCGAGCGCGTCTTCGCCGATCACGTTCACGGGGCATAAGATGCAGGGGAGCGTTTTTGGCGGCCAGCAGCCTCTTGTGGGCGCCACGATTCAACTCTACGCCGCAGGCACACCCGCTTCAGGAGGCGCCTATGGCTCAGGTGCTACGGCCCTGATCACCGGAACTCTGCCGACCACTGACAGCAACGGCGCCTTCACCTTCACCTACAACTATCCGGCCTCGCCAAGCTTCTTTTATCTAGTGGCCACCGGTGGCAGTCCGGGCAGCGGCAATCCGGCAAATCCTAACATCGTCCAGATAGCCGCCCTGGGCGGGTGCGCTGCCAGCACCACATTGCCTATTTCATTCATCAACATCAACGAACTTACTACTGCCGCCTCCGTAATGGCGTTGCAGCCATTCATCGGGGCGCCTACGGGCAGCGCCGGCGCCCCGGATATTGGCGCGCCGGCCACCAACTACAACGATCTGCGAACGGCATTCGAGAGCATCAGTAAGCTGGTCGATATGTCCAGCGGAGCTCTCGTAAATCCGACGGGTAGCAAGGGCCAGCTTCTCAATACAATGGCAGATATCTTAGCCCACTGCGTAAACTCGGACCCCGGTAGCGACAACTACTGCTCGACACTATTTGCCGATGCCACGCCAGTCAGCGACATAACCGCGGGCGATACCGTGCAGGCTGCCTGGTACATCGCGCAGAACCCCACGAACAATGTTCCCGCTTTATTCGGCCTCGTTCCACCAACTCCGCCTTTCGTCGCCCTCAACTCTGCTCCGGCGAGCTTCGCCGTCACTGCCCCGACGGATTTAGTGGGATGTTTTACAGTTCTGGGTGCCTCCACGGTCACCAATACGGACTCGAACACCGTCGTGAGCGGTGGAGATCTGGGTTTATACCCTGGAACTTCGGTTACTAATTTTACGTTCTCCTCGGCTCCCGGGCCCGGAACAGTTACGGCGCCGGCGACGGAGCACATAGCCGATTTAGTAGCCGAGAATGCTCAAAGCAATTTAACCGCTGCGTATAACTATGCTGCTAACTTATCCCCAACAGGAAGTCTGCCGGCCGATATGGCGGGCTCAACATTTTTCCCCGGCGTATACAATAACTTGGCAGCTGTCGGGTTATCGAACAATATGACTCTCAACGCAAATGGTGATCCGGATGCCGTCTTCGTCTTCCAGATCGGGGCCGCGCTCACGACGACCGCAGGGCAGATCACTCTGGAAAACGGCGCCCAGGCTAAGAACGTCTATTGGCAGGTGGGCACCTCGGCGACCATTGATACGCCCTTTTTAGGAACTATTTTGGCGAATGATTCCGTTACTCTGGGCACCGGCGTTACCCTTCAAGGCCGGGCACTGGCAAGCACAGCCGCAGTTGTATTGGACGACAATACTGTGACAGCGCCTTGAGGAGGGATCGTTGAGAAGCCGGGAGCAGCGCGTCTCGAATCCGGGAAATATCGGCAGTTAGTTCTGCCAGCCAGCCCTGCAGCATTTGCGTTTGAGTCCGGGATGGGAGGGCGTTTGTCATTCGATCGGATGGATTGTGCTTCGGCTGAGCGGAGAAGGTTTCCGGACATTTCGGCCTTGCTAACCCTCCTGATTTTGCTGTGCCTCTGCGCTGGCTTGATTGCTGGATGCGGTGGAATAGCGACCCCATCAACGAGTGGCGCCTCAGGTGCCGCTTTGAGTGGCATAGTGCATGGCGGGCAGCAGCCGGTGACCGGAGCAAAGGTCTATCTGTATGCTGCGGGTTCAGCCGGGTACCGCTCGGCTTCAACCTCCCTGCTGAATACCTCGACGAGTGGCGTGAGCACGGACGGCAATGGGAAGGGCTACGTCACTACCGACAGCAGCGGCAACTTCAACATCACCGGCGACTGGAGTTGCACAAATGGGACAGAACAGGTGTACATCCTGGCGCTCGAGGGAAATCCGGGGCTCACCAATGGCACCAACAATTCTGCTCTAGCCCTAATAGCGGCGTTGGGCCCGTGCAATTCTTTGGTTTCGACATACCCTTATATAGTCATCGACGAAGTCACGACAGTGGCCTCAGTGTGGGCTCTACAGCAATTCATGGCGGATGCTACCCATATCGGCGCATCCAGCACCAATGCGGCCGGACTGTCGAATGCATTTGCCCAGGTCCCAAATATCGTAGACATCGCGACAGGTCTGGCGCTGGCAAAAACGCCAGCCGGCAACGGCAAGGTACCGCAAAGCAAGATCGACACGCTGTCGGATATTCTTGCGCCGTGTGTCAACTCAGCGAGCGGCGCCTCCACAGCGTGCGGCAACCTTTTCTCAGCGGCCACGCCTTCAGGAAAAACGCAGGCAGCCGACACCATCGCAGCAGCGCTTTACATCGCGCAGAACCCGGGCCTCAAGGTTTCGGTTTTGTTCGGCCTGCCCACTGCGAGTGCGCCGTTCCAACCGCGGCTCGGCAGCGCACCGAATGACTGGATACTCTTCGTCACGTTCACCGGTGGGGGGCTCCATGGGCCGGCGTCGCTCGGCGCAGATGGTTCAGGCAATCTCTGGGTGGTGAATTATTTTGGCGTTGCCTCGGCTTTTTCTCCTGTGGGCGTGCCGCTTTTGGCTGCCGGCTATAGCGGCAGCGGGTTGAATGAGAGCTATGGCATGGCCATCGATACCAGTAACAATGTCTGGTTTGCCAATGAGCAGAGCAGCGGGGGTGTAAACGGTAATCTTGGCACCGTCACCAAGCTCAACTCCAGCGGCCAGCCTCTTTCGGGCAGCAGCGGCTATTACGCAGGCGGCATCTATTTTCCCGTCGGCGTCACGGCAGACTCCAACGGCAATATGTGGATTGTCGACTACGGCGACTCAAAGGTGACGCTGCTCAACAGCTCCGGCGCTTCGCTTTCCGGCACTACCGGCTGGGGCGGAACGTCACTTGATTTTCCTGTGGCGCTTGCGGTCGATTCCAATCACAATGCCTGGGTCGCAAATCAATCGGCCAATACGATTACGAAGATTTCCGCAGACGGATCAACCAACACCGTCATCACCTGCTGCGATGGCGCCTCCGGCATTGCAACCGATCAGAGCAACAATGTTTGGGTGGCAAATTATTACGGCGACAGCATCAGTGAAGTCGGCAACAGCGGGGTTGTGCTGCTAAACGGCATCACCGGCGGCGGGGTGCTGCACCCCCAGGGCATTGCGATCGATGGCTCCGGCACGGTCTGGGTTGCTAACTACCGTGGCAACTCCATCTCAGAGGTCAGCGGCGCTTCCAGCGCTTCTCCTGGAACATTCCTCTCGCCTGCAAACGGCTTCGGCACGGACGCCTCCCTGCTGGAACCCTACGGGCTCGTGCTCGACGCCAGCGGCAATGGATGGGTTTCGAACTTCGGCAACGACGCGATCACGCAGTTTGTAGGCATCGCCACGCCCATCAGAACACCATTAGCCGGCCCACCGAACCTTCCCTAGCCAAGGTTTGCCCTCATGAACGGAGAACAAGGCAATTGAGCGGCAGAGCGCATCAACGCGATTATCCGAGTGGAGGAGTCCCTCGCAACAATTCCATCCGCAGGCACGATAGGCAGTTCTTAACGGTTAAAACCGGAGGAAGATTCGGACAAGTGTGGAGCGGATATGATGAAGAAGCTGTCGGATGGCTCCAGAGAAATGGGGTGGACGTGGCAAACGCTGCCGTACGACCTCGGCGAGCACAATGCTGCTGACGGCGCTTTCGTGGGAGAGCGCGATGGATGCATCGCGAAGCTTTACGCGGCAAAATGGTAGCGATGATGCAAGCCATCAAGGCGCGGCATGGAAACAACCTTTGCACCCACCGATGTGCTCATCTCAGTTTTCCTGCCTGCTGGAGTTTTCTTTGCCAAGCCTAGAAGAGCCCGGTCATCGTGGTAATAACGGACGTACTCGTTCATGAGCCGTTTCAGGTGGCGCTCGTTCAGAACGATCACATGGTCGAGCAGATCGCGCCTGCAGTTGCCGACGAACCGCTCGGCTACGCCGTTCTGCCAAGGACTGCGAAAGCTTGTGCGCTTGGGCTAGATGCCGAAACTCTTTACCGTATCGATCACTTCTTCGTTGAAATTCGAGCCACGATCAAAGATTAGATCTTTCGGTGCGGAATCGTACGGAAACGCCTCGCGAAGTTGCTGAATGACCCAACCACTCGATGGATGTCGGGTGACATTGCAATGAAGAATCCGCCGCCGGTCATGGGCAATAACGAAGAAGCAGTAAAGTACACCGAAGGTCAGCGTCGGCACCGCAAAGAAATCCATCGCGGCGATTGCCTCGCGATGGTTGCTGAGGAAGGCAGGCGCTGGTTGGGTGACGCGTCACGTTGGAATGCAGGACTTGACGCCGGTCGTGGGCGATAACGAAGAAGCGATAGAGAATCCCAAACGTCAGAGTCGGCCCAGTGAAGAAGTCCATTGCGGCGATAGCTTCACGGTGATTGGCAAAAAACGTCGCCCACTGCCGTGCCGGCCCTGGATTCCTGGGTGCCCTCCGCATCCAGTTCAGCACGGTCCGTTCAGAGATTTCGAAGCCCAGCATCTTCAACTCGCCATGAATTCGCGGCGCACCCCAGGTTGGATTCTGAGCGACCATGCGAAAAATGAGTTCGCACAGTTCTTTGCTAACGGACTTTCGACCGGACCGAACTCGATGCCGCGAGAGCCAACTCCAATACAGCTTGAATCCTGCTCGATGCCAACTGACAACGGTTTTGGGTTGAACAATGAGAATCGACCGCTTCCAGCCAGACCAGACTTTGCTCAGGAGAGACCAGAAGAGCTTGTCGGACCACGTCGGACGTCGCCGAGGTCGCTTCCGGACCATGAGCGAAAGTTGTTGTCGCAACGCCAGGTTTTCGAGCAGCTGATCGCGACGAGAACGGAAAAACCGAGCGCAACAAGCGATGACAACGCCTAGTATTCGAACCATTGGCTCAAGATTACTTGAGAATGAGCCTCCAGAACATCGCACTGATTTCAAACAGGATCGAAGTTCTTGCGAGGCACAGCCACGTCGAGACAATCTCTGCGCGTTCATGCTTTCTTGATGCGAAGCATTCGATGCTTGAAACAGTAAAACTGTAGTTTCTCTCGATGGCAAGCCTGCTGATCTCGTCGCTTGCCGCAGAAGTTCTGCGTTACACCTCACGGATCGACAATCACAGGCAACCAAAGCTGAACTAGGTTTGGATTCGGCAACGCAGGCGTGTGTCCAGATAATTCGCAAAGGTATCTATCAAACCTTCCCGCGCATGCGCGAATTTATAGATTCCATATACCGCGTTTATGCGCAGCTTACGCGATGGCACTTGTAATCATCATGTGGCGATAGTTGGGGCCACCAATACTTTCAGTTCAGGCGGGGTGTCAATATCTCAACCGTATTGGCATTCAGCTGTGCCGAATTGCAGGAAGCAATAAGGAAGCGGGTCATTGCACTTGAAGACCGTTAAGCATTCATGAATTTCACGCGAGAGGTGAGGATGAGAACTATCGTTTGGACCGCCATGACGCTGGCAGCACTAACCCTCGGCGAGACATGCACAGCCAAAGCGCAGACCGCCGCAACCACCCACTCAGATGTGGCGCAGACAACCGCGGCCACACCTTCGCAGCCGACGCAGGTGGCGGCCACTGATCCACCCGCCGCCCCCGGCACCACGACCAACCACCCCGCTTCCCCGACTGCAATACCTCCGTCGCCTCTCGAGCAGGAGGTAGAGGTTCTCAAGGCCCGCATCGACCAGCTCGAAAAGGAAGTTGAGCACACGGCCACGCTCCAGGGCTCCAGTGACGCTGCCCGACTGACTGCGGCCGAAAAAGAGTTGATCACTGGAAACGGTAGCGCGGTACTGAGTTCGGTGAGCCCCGCGGCCGGCATGTCGTCATCTCTACAAGCCGCAACACCGGCTGCTCCCGCGGAGCCTGCGGCCCCGGAGATTAGCGCTCAAACGACTACCAAAGGCGAGCCTTTTCCCGGCGATTGGACATGGCTGAACAGCAACGGACACCAGACAGACAGCCCCATGGCCACCAAGTACTTCACGCCGGAGTTCAGAGCCGACGCAAATTACACGCTCGATTACAACCATCCATCCGACGACACCCTGGGCGGATCTACAGAAACATTCCGCTCGGATGAGTGGCAACTGGAACAGATCAGTGTTGGCGGCGACATTCACATTAACAACGTGCGTGGACGCATTCTCACGATGGACGGCTTGTTCGCAACGACGACCGTGCGGAACGACGGCAGTCCTAACCGAGGTCAGTGGGACCTTGCTAACGCCTATAAATATGTTTCGGAGGCTTGGGGCGGCTATCACTGGGACGTAGCACACGGCTTGAATGTGGACGCGGGCATCTTCGTGTCTTATATCGGCCTGTTCAGCTACTATAACTTCGATAACTGGACTTATCAGCCTTCGTTTGTTTCCTCGAATACACCATGGTTCTTCAACGGCTTGCGCATCCAGTATTTCCCCACAACCAAGCTGAAGATTGAGCCATGGATTATCAATGGCTGGCAATCGTACGCGCGCTATGGCAGCAAGCCTGGTCTGGGTGGACAGATCCTCTGGCGTCCCAAGCCGTATCTCGACTTTGTTTGGAATAACTACGGCCTGGGCGAAGACGACTCGGCGAACCTCGGCCGCTCGCGCATCCACGCCGACTATAGCGCCCAGGTCAAGGTGTATGACCAGCCCAAAAACTTTCTGGACAAGATCGCGTTTACAGTCACCGGCGATGCCGGTTGCGAATATGGCGGCGGTCCTGTTTCCTTCGCCACGTCCGATGGCGCGTTAAACAAGAACGGTCTTTCGCCGTTGAAAGGCACCACCGATACTTATAACGGCGGTGTAAACTGCCACGGCAACTCTAAAAATGGCCGGCCGAAGCAGGACTTTGTCGGATGGATGATGTACAACCGCTACTGGTTTAAGCACGACCTTTTTGCAGTTACCCTTGGCGGTGGCCAGATGAACAACCCCGGCCGCTACCTCACCCTGCTGCCGCCTATCAATGGCGCCACGGCAATTACCGGTTCTCCGTACTACACAGAAAATGCCGGCGATCGCGCCCAGATGCACGACGGTACGATCACCTTCGACTACATGCCCAGCCAGTTCATCACTTTTCGCTTAGAACAGGGTTATCGCTACTCAGATACGCCCTACTGGACCGGACGCGGCGGAATTACCCCGCCAGGAGGAAACACTGGCGCCCCTGCGCAATATGTCTGCGCCGGCGGTGGTGCTTCGGGTTTCGGCTATGGCACCGCGGGCCTGATCAGCGCGGAGCAAGCCTGCGGCGCCGGATCGGCCGCAGGTACACCCGCAGGTCTTAACTCAATCTGGTGGCCTGACCTGCGTACAAACCAGACGGTCAGCACCATCGCGATCATGGTCCGGTTCTAGTTGTCGCAGCTTGGTCCCGAGCGGAAAAGCATCCGGCGATTGTTACTCAAGGATGCTGCTGAAGTTGGAGGGTAATTGCTCATGGAGTTGGTCCTCAATCTCGGCTGGGTGGTGCTGGTCACGCTGATGTGCTGGCTGTGGCTGCGCCACCCCGCGCGGTGCGAGGGCCGGGGACGCTGGGCGCAACTCGCCTCTCTGGCGTTAGTCCTCGTCATGATGTTTGTTGTCATCACGATGTATGACGACATGGCGATGGCGCAGAATCCCACCGAGACAAGCTGCTTCGCGCGCGAAGAGTTGTCAGGCGCGCGCGCACACGCCATGCTGCATCCGGTCGCGAACTTCACTCAAGCACTCTTCTCAGGACCTTCTTTCGAGGCATTCTACCTTGGCGTGGTGAGCAATCATCCTGCCCCGGCGTTGCGGCCGCCCGCCATGGGTTCCATTCAGAACCGCCCTCCTCCCGCTGCATGATCCCTCTCTTCCTTTGGCAGAAGGCAATGGGTTAATTCACTTCCTAAGTCCGCTTTGCGCATCATGGCGCACTGCGCATAGGGAGCGAGTCAAGCCCTACCCGCCCCGGCTGCATAGGGGGCACGGTTTGCTTCCTCTGCGCGATGCAACTTCATGGGAATCTGCGAGACAGGAATCGCCCAAACACTCGAGGCCCCGCAATGAAAAGCAAAGCTATGAAACTTGCAATTCCGCCGATGGTGCTGTTCGCAACTTTCGTTATAAACGGTTGCAAGAGCGATGAGGTTAATGCGGACGCAGAGGCGCCGCCACCGGCCAAGGTGGTTGCCGGCGTGGATCCATCCTTCTTCGCCGTAGAGCATCCGGAGTTGTATCCGATCGTAAC
>Ga0302201_10000212_pt1 | contig 51289 bp, 27 predicted proteins | sample II_Bog_N3_2_FD_194586 | JGI IMG/M metagenome (GOLD analysis project Ga0302201, IMG submission 194586) | Peat permafrost microbial communities from Stordalen Mire near Abisko, Sweden - II_Bog_N3_2 | ecosystem: Environmental > Terrestrial > Soil > Wetlands > Peat | place: Sweden: Abisko... | reverse complement strand
GGACGGCGAATCCGAGCCGTTTTCGGTGCCGGGATTTCCCTCGTCCGGCATTCTCGGCTACAACGGCGCGGCCAAATATCTTGGCGCGGCGGAAACCAAATCCGGCGCGACCGGCAGCGCCGACCTTACTTACGCCTACAGCTACCGCTGGCTGACGCAGCCGCCGCAGGTGTGGAGCGATGAACTCGGGAAAATGGGCTGGGAAGTCGAGCCGTCGCCGGAGATTTTGAAAATCTTCGCCGGCACGGATCGTTACAAAATGCGTCCGTGGTGGTCAAATTACGATTATTGCAACTGGATTCCAACCTGCCGCGCGCCGTTCAATCCGATGCAGCGCGTCTTCCGCACCGTCGGCCTTGTGCGTGGCGCGAAACCTTACGGCTTCGTCGTGGACGATTTGAAAAAGGACGACGCGACGCACCTTTATCAATGGACGGCGATGCTCAACGGCGGCGTGTGGCAGGCCGACGTGCCGAACCTTGCACCGAACCAAGTCGCGCTCGCCTATCGCGCCGGCGATCCGAATTTGAATTCCGCCACGGCACAGCCCGCGATTGCGCCGCAGCCGGGCGAGCCGCTGCTGCTGGTCTGCGCGCTCGGAATGGCGGACAGCGGCGACGCTACGTTGCCGCTGGTGCAAGTCGTGCGGAGCGAAGCGATGAAAGACAAGGTGGGCAAGTCGCAATACTTCAACCGGCTCATCATCACCCACCGCGCGGTGGATGTGAATTTCCGCATGCTGCTGGTTCCGTTCCGCGCCGGCGAGCCGCTGCCGCAAATTTCCGTGGACGCCGCGACTGGCACCGCCACCGTCGCCGCCGCCGGCCAGCGCGATGAAATCAAATTCAGTTCCGCCACCGACCAGCGCACGCACGTCAGCGTGATGCGCGACGGAAAAGAAATTGTGGAATCAAAATAAATGGCGTTAGCCAAAAACATATTCGCTCTGCTGCTGCTCGCCGCCGTTTGCGCGGCGCGCGGCGCGGACTACCAATTTTCCGTGCCGGTGACCAGAGGCCATGCGGACGCGCGGGCGTTGCTCTGGATTCCACCGAATTGCGAGCGCATTCGCGGCATTTTGCTCGGCCAGCAGGTGATTTTGGAAAAGCGCGTCTGCGACGACCCGCTCATCCGCGCCGCCTGTGCCAAGGAAAATCTAGCCATCGTGCTCTGCTACGACACGCCGCTGGGCTACTTCGATTACAGCCAGGGCGCGGACAAGAAGCTGGAGCAAATCCTCGACGACCTCGCGGTGGAATCCGGCTATTCGGAAATTTCCACCGCGCCGCTGCTGCCGTTCGGCCATTCGGGCAACGCGATTTTTGCGTGGACGATCGCGTATTGGCGGCCGGCCAGCACCATCGCCGTCGTCACTCTTCATGCCGCCACCACGCTGCCGCCGGCGTGGGACAAAAAAACCACGGCGGACGGCGTGCCCGTGCTGGCCGTCAGCGGCGAATATGAATCGTGGGGCAACCCCGCCGAGCCGCTGGACAAACATTGGCGATGGCTGCGCGGCGAACTTTTAAGTTTGCGCTCGCGCTATGACGAATCGCTCGTCAGCGAAATCGTGCAGCCGGGCGCGACGCATTTTTCGTGGGACGAACCGCTGGCGCGGCACGTCGCGCTGTTCATTGAAAAAGCCGCCGAGGCGCGGTTGCCGAAAGATCCGAACTCGACCAAGCTGAATCACATTCCGCCCGAATCCGGCTGGCTGACGGACAATGCGCTGATGACGCCGAGCCGGTTTGCGCCCGCGCCATACAAAGATTTCAAGGGTGATCCGACGCTGGCGTTCTGGCATCTCGACGGAGAACTCGCGCTGGCGACGGAGCATTTTGAGGAGCAATACAAAGGCAAGGCCGACCAGCGCGTGACGTTCGTGCAGGACGGCCAGCCGGTCAGGCCGGAATGGATGCCGACTCTGAAATTCGAGCCGGATGCGGACGGTGTGAGCTTCAAGGTGGCGACGGATTTTTTGAAGGCGACGCCGGAAGGCGTTCTCGGCGCGGGGCAGCCGCTTGGCCATGCGGATGGAAAAATAAAATTTTACCTAATCGGCGGCTGGGGCGGCGGCGGCGAGCAGGTCGGCGAAGACACGTTTCGCATCCGGTTCAGCAACTTCGGCATCAACGGCCGCGCGTGCAACCTAATGCTGATGGCGTATCAGGAAGGCAACAAGAATTTCAAATACGCCGAGCAGCCGGCGCAAATAAAATTTCCGGAAAAACTGACGGACGGCGTGCCGCAGAAAATAACATTTGGAAAAATCCCCGACCAATCGCGCGATGTGAAAACCTTGAAACTGGCGGCAACGTCCGATGCCGGCCTGCCGGTGGATTTTTTGGTGCGGCAAGGGCCGTGCGAAGTGCGCGACGGCAGGCTGGTGTTCACGAAAATCCCGCCGCGAACAAAATTTCCGGTGAAGGTCACGGTCGTCGCGTGGCAATACGGCCACGGCGGAACAACGCCGGTGCAATCCGCCGTGCCGGTGGAACAGGCCTTTTTGATTCAGGCGTCATGAATTATCTTGAAGCGACAATTGAGCGTCCGCAGAAAGCCGCAAGCGCTTTGCGCCTCGGTGTCCGCGCGCATGATTTCGGGCGGATGCCGGCGGACGAGCTGGCGGCGCGGATTGCGGCGGGCGGATTTTCCTGCGTGCAACTGGCGCTGAACAAGGCCGTCGCCGGAATGGATTTACGCGCGGGAGATTTGAAGGCGGAATTGGCACAGCAAATCGGTGGCGCGTTTGCGCGGCACGGCGTCGGCATCGAGGTGCTGGGCTGCTACGTCAACCCGATTCATCCCGATTTGAAGACGCGTGCGGCGCTGCTGGAATTTTTCAAGGATCACCTGCGGTTTGCGCGCGATTTTGGCTGCGGCATCGTGGCCTTGGAAAGCGGTTCGGTGAACGTGGATTATTCGCCGCATCCGGCGAACCACGGCGAAGCGGCGTTTCAAACCATGCTCGCGAGCATTTCGGAGCTGGTGGCGGTGGCGGAAAGTTTTGGCGTCGACGTCGGGCTGGAAGCCGTGACAAGCCACACAGTTTCGACGCCGCAAAAAATGCGGCGCGTGCTGGACGAAATTGCCTCGGACAATCTGCGGGTGGTGCTCGACCCGGTGAACCTGCTGTCGGCGGAAAATTTCCGCGAGCAGTCGCGCGTGGTGGCGGAGGCGCTGGACCTGTTCGGCGACCGCGTGGCGGTGATCCACGCGAAGGATTTTGTGTTTGTGAATGGCGCGCTGAAAACGATTCCCGCCGGGCGCGGGCAACTGGATTACACGCCGGTGCTGGATTTTGTCCGCTCGCGCCAGCCGGGCATCAGCGTGCTGCTGGAGGAGGCCGGCGAAAATGTCGCTGGCGGCTGCGCGGAATTTTTACAACGAAATTTTAACAAGGAAATCCTATGAAAGAACCAATCGAAATCGCCGCCTTGATCGGCGACAAGCTGATCCGCGACACGCCGTTCGCCTACCGGCTGGAAGTGGCGCGGAACCATGGCGTGTTTGACCGGATGCAGTTCGTGGATTTTGGCCGCACGTTCGGGTTGGGTCGCCCGGCCGTGGCGTATGCGTGGACGCAGTTGAGCGCACCGAAGCCGATGAAACTCACGGTGCAAATCGAGCACAACGACGGCTGTAAAATCTGGCTCAACGGCGCGGAAGTTTATGCGCGGCGCGGCGACCGGAAAATCGCCCTGCACCGGGACGAGCGCAGCCTGGAGATGTCACACCAGTTTGAAATCCAGTTGCAAAAGGGCGCGAACACGCTGCTCCTCAAATCCGAGACGCGCGGCGAGGAGTGGCGCGTGCTGCTCCAGCCGCCGAGCGAAAAAGGCGCGGTGGTGAATGGCGCGGTGCATCCCGAAATCGGGTTGCGCGTCGTGCAGAACGTGGACGCCAAAATCGCAGAACTGACGAACTGGCTGGTGATCGGGCCGTTTGAGAACGCGCAGCGCGATCTCGATGTGGTGCAAGCGCCGGAAAAGGAATTCCGTTTTGGCAAAATGTATGCGGGCCTCGATGCGCCGGTGACGTGGATGATTCCGAAAATTGAAATCCACGGCGCGACGATTGACCCGCAGTCGTGGGGGACGAATTACGACTGGAATTATCACAACGGCGGCGTCGCGTGGGCGATGCAGCACCTCGCGGCGGCCATGGGTGAAAACAAATATGCCGAGTGGGCGCATGATTTCTGTGATTTTCATCTGGAAGGCATTCCGTTTGTGGAGCACCAGGTAAAAACCTTGAACGCGGCGGAGTCGGCCAACCATTTTATCATCGAGACGCCGCTGCTGGATTTCACCCTCGCGCCGTCGCTGCCGTTCATCTACCGGCTGCGCACGGAGAAGAGGTTTGCGACCCGCAGATTATACGAAAAATGGATCGCACGGATGCTGGACTACGCGCGGCACGGCCAGCTCCGGCTGCCGGGGCACGGCAGCTACACGCGGACGACGCCGGTGAAATACACGACGTGGGTGGACGACATGTTCATGGGCATTCCGTTTCTGGTGCAGGCGGCGCTCTACACGTCGGATGAAAAATTGCGGCGGGAGCTTTTGGATGACGCGGCGCGGCAGGTGCTGGAGTTCAACGCGCAGGTGTGGGACGTGGACAGTGAACTGTATGTCCACGCGCGCGAATTCGGCGACCATACCAAATTGCCGCATTGGTCGCGCTGCAACGGCTGGGCGATCTGGGCGATGAGCGAGGTGCTGCTGCACCTGCCGGTGAATCATCCGCAGCGCGCGGCGATCTTGGGACATTTCCGCCGGCACGCGGCGGCGCTGGCGCGGTGGCAGGACGAAAGCGGCTTCTGGTTCAACGTGCTGGAACGGCCGGATTCGCGCCCGGAGGTTTCGGGCACGGCGATTTTTGTGCTGGCGATGTCGCGCGGCGTGGCGCACGGCTGGCTGGACGCGGCCATCTTCCTGCCGGTGGTGACGCGGGCGTGGGCGGCGATCACCACGGCCGTGGAGCCGGACGGGACGGTGCATGGCATCTGCATGGGCACGATGTGCACGGCGGACGAGGAGTATTATGTGAACCGGCCGTTCTACGACAACGACACGCATGGCCTGTTCGCGGTGATGTTCGCTGGAATTGAATTCCAGAAGCTGCGGCAGCCACGGACGCTGGAGAAGCATACGGCCGTGGCGGCGGACTCCTTGCGTGTCCAGCGGGTTTGAGGCAAGCTTGACCGTCCTATCCCAGCCGCATGAAAAAACAGAAAAAACGCGTCGCCTTGATCGGGCTGCCCATCTTGCAGACGGTCAACAACCTGTCGAACTCGGCTATCGCGCGCTATGCCGAGGGCGTGGGCAACTGGCAATTCATCCTGAGCGCCGAGCCGACGGTGGACGCCTTCCGTTTTTTGCGGACGCTGGACTGCGACGGCGCGATTGTGCGGGTGATGAACCCGGCGATGCGGCGCGAGGCGCTGCGGGTGCGCTGCCCGCTGGTGAACGTCTCCTCCTGGCTGGAAAAGCCCGGCGTCATTACGGTGCGCCATGACTACCGGGCGATTGGCCGGCAGACAGCGGAACATCTTTTGGAAAAAGGCTACCGGCGGTTCGGCTGTGTGACGACGCCCGGTGGCTGGTTCATCCAGGCGCGGCGGACGGCCTTTCTGGAAACGCTGCGGGCGCGCGGACTTGCGGCGACGAATTTTGTCCTGCGCAAGGGTCCGCCCAATGCCGATGAATTTTCCCTGCACAATATGCCCATCCCGGACAGCGAACGGCGGCGGTTCACCGAATGGGTGCGCGCCTTGCAGCCGCCGGCGGCGCTAATGCTGACGGACGACTGGGACGCGCCGGCGCTGATGGATCTCTGCCGCGAGGCCGGCCTGCAGATTCCGGGCGACCTGGTGGTGATTTCGACGGGGATCCACAGTGAAATCCTGCCGCTTTGCAAGCCGTCCCTGACCGCCGCGCAGGAAGACCAGTTGAGTCAGGCGCGCATGACGATTGACACGCTCACCGCCCTGATGGCCGGCAAAGCCGCCGACCGCCTCATCATTGAGGTGCCGCCGCTGGGCGTCGTGGAGCGCGATTCCACCGCGACGCTGGCCATTGACAACCGCGAGGTGGCGCACGCCGTCGAGTTCATCCGCGGCCATGCCGGCGACGGCATCAACGTGTCCGACGTGATTTCGCGGGCGCGGCTTTCGCGGGTGACCTTGGAGCGGCATTTCCGGGAAATCACCGGGCAGACGATGCACGACTACATCATCCATCAGAAGGTGCGGCGGGTGCAAGATCTGCTGCTGGAAAAACCGCAACGCAGCCTGCAAAGCATTGCCAAGCTGTGCGGCTTTCCCGACCGCCGCCGGCTCAACCAGGTTTTCCGGCGGGTCACCCACAAGGCTCCGGCGGACTGGCGGCGTTCCCAGCCCGGCGCGCAGGAACTGGCCTGACGCGCATCCGCCCACGATGCCGGCGCCTGCCGCCGCCGGCCAATTTGCGGCAAATCCCGCTGTCGCAAAATCACCCCTTCGTGACGCAATAATGCCCCTGTCGCCGCCACCGTTTTGAAGTATGTTTGCGTGCCAAAACCCCCATTTCCATCTGTGATCAGAAACTTTAGCAAACTTTGCGCCCCAGCCAGTTCGGCGGCACTTATGGCCGCAATCTGTTTTTGCGTTGCGACCGTAGGACACGCCGCCACTTATACCAAGGCCGACACCGCCACGATGAATCTGGCGGCGGACTGGAAAACCAACGGCGTGGCTGGCCTGCCCGGCACCAATGACACCGGGCTGTTTGACACCACGTTGAGTGCGGGCAAGGCGGCCACGCTGGCGCTGGGCGGAAATGTTTCCGTCGGCGGGCTGGTCTTCACCAACAGCCTGAACGGCCCGGTCATCATCGGCTCCGGCAGCACGCTGACGCTGAACACCAACGGCCTCGATGCCAGTTCGGCGAACCAGATTGTCGCGGTCAACTGCGCCGTGACCGTCGGCACGAACCAGTCCTGGCTCGTCGGTTCAAATGGCGCTTTGACAGTTGGCGGCACGATTTCCGGCGCGAGCGGACGGACGCTCACGCTCGGCGGCAACGCCGTTTCTTCCGGAACCATTTCCAACACGCTCGGCACTTCCGGGATGCTGGTGAAAATCACGAACGGCAACTGGAACTTCCTCGGCGACGGCGCTTACGCCGTGAACTTTGAGCTGGATGGCGGCACGGTGCTTTGTCCAAACCGGAATTTTTACCTGAACAACGGCGGCCAGACGTTCACGATCCACGGTGGCTCGTGGCTGAACTCGAACCAGTATGGCCTGCGCCTCGGCAGCACGTTTGGCGCAAATAATTCTTCTGGCGGCGGCAATTTCACCGGCGTTCAGGACAGTGGCACAATAACGGTTTCGACCAGCACCTTAGAACTCGGCAGCGCGGCCAATGGCTACACCTGTAGCTATACGCTTTCTGGCGGTTCGATTATTACGACAAGCAGCATAAATTTTAACATCGGTTGTGGAACCACCAGTGGCATGACGACGTTCACGCTGACGAACACCGGAAAACTGTTTATCAACGGCACGGTCGCTGGTGCGCAGGGCGCGGGCGCAAAACAAATTCTCGCGCTGAACGGCGGCACGTTCGTCGTCAAGACGGTGAACGCCACGCTGCTTTCCGGCATGGCGGCGCCCACGGTGCAGGGCACGCTGTTCAATCCCGGCGCCACCGTCGCGCCCGGCGATGTCGGCACGGCGGGCGTCATCAGCATCACCGGCAATTACACGCAGACGAACAGCGGCGAACTGGCGATTGACCTCGGCGGCACGAGCCAGGCCACCGGCTTCCAGAGCGGCGGCAGCGCCTACGACGTGCTGGTGGTGAGCGGCACGGCGACACTCGGCGGCTCGCTGGCGGTGACGATCAGCACCAATTTCATTCCGCTCTACGGCGATAACTACTACGTCGTTGGTGCCGGCAACATTCTCGGCGCGTTCACGAACGTCGCGTTCGGTTCGCGCATGACCACGACCGGCGGCGAAGGCTCGTTCCTCATCACCACCGACGGCAAGAATGTGATTTTAAGCCAGTTCACACCGACGGTCTGGCCGAGTGCGCCGGTGGTGAACATCACGCCGGCAGGCGTCGCGACGAGCCAAGGTGGCGCAACTCTTTTCACGGCGAACGTGACGAGCGCCACGGCCTGCCGCTATCAATGGCGTTTCAACGGCGCAAACATCGGCGGCGCAACTTCACCGACGCTGAATGTTTACAACCAGCCGCAGAACGCTGGCAGTTACGACGTGGTAGTCATCAATCCCGGCGGCACGACGGTCGCCAGTCCGGCGACGCTGGCTGTGACGCCGGTGTGGGACAATCCGGCGGTGCTGATTTATCACATGGATCAAGCTCCCGTGACCGGCGCGGGCGCAATCACGGACGCGACCGGCCAGACGGCGGGAACTATGGTCGGCGCGACGCTGCCGGCGGTGTTCACCGGCGCGACGACGCTGACGAGCAACGCCTGGGATTTCACGGCGGCGAATGCCTATTTGAGCGTCGCGTCGAATCCCACCGTCCAGTCGCTCGGCGATTACAGCCAGACGCCGGGCTTGAGCTTCAGTTTCTGGGTGAAGATGACGAACGATGTCAACAACGCCTCCGTCGGCGCGCTCAACGGGCTGTTCAAAATTTACTGCGACGGCAGCGGGCTGACCTGCTACTGCGGCGGCGACCTGCTTTTCAATCCGCTCTTTGCCTTTTCCACGCCGTCGCTGGCCGACGCCACCTGGCATCATGTGGTGTTCACCGCCGATTTCCGCAACAACTCCGGCGCGTATTACCTCGACGGCGTCTATCAGGCCGCCGCCGCCATCAACACCACGCTCGTCACCAGCCTGACGCCGAGCCTGGCGGCAGCGCTGAACATCGGCGCGGACGCGAGCGGCAACAACCAATGGAAAAGCGGTCTCGATGAATTTGCCATCTACACGAAAAGCTTGAGCGCCGCCGAAGTCACGCAGCTTTATCAGAACACCGGCATCAGCACCAACGCGGACACCACAAATTATTGCGCGCTGGCGAATCCCGCCCCGACCGTCAGCGTCGGTGCGACACGAACATTGCTTTGGACCAACGGCGCATCGAGCGTCACGGCCGCGATTACCGCCGTCGCCAGCGACCTCAACGGCGGCGTGACCTGCGCGTGGAGCACGCGCAGCACACCGGTCGGCGCGACGGTGAGTTACGGCAGCACGTCCGCCGCGACCACGTCGGCGACTTTGTCCGCGCTGGGAACTTATGTTTTGCGCTGCACGGTGACGGACGGCGGCGGGCTGACGGATTACGACGAACTTACTTTGGTTGTCGTGACAAACCAGCCACCAAGCATCGGCGTCTGTCAAGCGAGCCAGACCACTTTGCTGAACACCAATCCCGCCACGGTGAATCTTTCCGCCGTGGTGCTCGATGACGGCTTCCCGTCGCCGCCGGGAATTGTCACTTCGCTGTGGTCGCAGGTGAGCGGGCCGGCGGCGGTGAGCTTCCTGACGCCGTGGACGGCGAACACGCCGGTCACGATCCCGGCCACCGCCGGCAGCTACGTTTTGCAGCTTGTCGCCGGCGACGGTTTGCTCTCGGCGACCAACAGCGTGACCATCAACGTCGTCACCAACCTAGCGCCCGTGGTTGCCGCCGATGCGGCGGCGCACATCGTTTGCTGGCCGACGAACACCACGACGCTGCTCGGCACGGCCACCGATGACGGCCGGCCGGTTGGCGGTTCGTTGAGTTATTTATGGACGCAGGTCAGCGGCCCGGCCACCGCCGTGATGACGAATTCAACTTCCCTGACCAACAACGTCATGTTCCCGGCGGCCGGAATGTATGTCTTCCAGCTCGCCGTTTCGGACACCGCGCTGACCGGCACCGCCACGACTTATGTGGATGTCTGGTCGCCGGGCGCGCCGCAGATCAATGCCAGCAGCAGCCGCGTGACGTGGCTGCCGAACGCGGCGGTCGGTTTGCAAGGTTCTTACACCGCCATCACCGGCGCGGTCGCGGTAGCGTGGTCTTGCACGCAGGGCCCGGCGAATGTTTCTTTTTCAAATCCCAATTCGCTGGCGACGACGGCGACGTTCACCAACTCCGGCAAATACCGCCTGTGCCTGACGGCGACCAACAACGGCGGCTATTCCGGCCAGGGGTTTCTCGTCGTGGAAGTCTATGATGCGACGAACAACTTCGGCTATACTTCGGCGACGCTGAACAGCTTCACCAACGACATCGGCCTGACTTACAACTACACCGACCTGGCCTGGTCGAAGATCAAGCCGCCACCACCGAGTTATGTGCATCCGCGAATTTTGTTCAACCCGGAAGATATGCCGGACATCCGCGCGCGGCTGACCAACACCATTGCCGGCCCGATTGTGATGGGCAAAATCCGCGCCAACGCCGCCCTGATCACGGCGCTGGGCACGACGTGGCGCACGGCTTACGACAGTTTGGCGGCAGGAGATCCGACGGCGTTCAACGGACTTTACAACAACTGGGCGAACTTTGTGAACTCGCTGCGCGACGAATGTTTCCGCTGCCTGATTGACAACGATACCGCCGGCGGCGCGAAGGCCGGCGCGGCGCTGGCCACGCTGACGGAATCCATGTATCGCACGCTGCCGGGCAATCTGGCGGTGGCCGCGCAATCAACCCAAGGCAACATTGATTGGCGTCCGCTGCAGGACACCGGCGTGGTCTATCGCGACTGCATCGGCTGGAGCTATGACTTCGCCTACAACTTCATGAACGCAACGCAACAGGCTTCTGTGCGCCGCACGCTGGCGCTGATGACCACAAATATGTGGAACCTAGGACTCGACGCCCTGCCCGGCTTCAACGGGAACTGCTCCAACTGGATGCCGCTCACCGGCCAGACGCTGCTCGTGAACGGCCTGGCGATTGAAGGCGAAAACGGCGCGGATCCAAATCTCATGCTCCGCTATCAGGCGATGTGCGACCGGATGTGCTCGGCGTTTGTCTTCCCGGACGGCTGCATTTACGAGGGCATGGGCAAAGGCTGGATTGGCGAGCAGACTTTTTGGGAACTCGCGCGACGCGGCGACATGGCCCTGGCGACGCCAAATGTCCGCAACCATATCCGCCAGTTTTATCTGCACGCGCTGGAGACCTTCGGCTACGGCTGGACCTGGGACGAAATGCTCGGCAGCAACAACCAAGGCGCGAAGATGGACGATGTGATTGTCGCGAAATATCTTTTCCCGACCGATCCGCTCGTGGACTTCATGTATCGCAATGCCTGCGGGGCGAATTATACGAACGGCCTCGCCAGCCTGAGTTCCGGCAGCCCGATGTATCACGCGCTGCTTCAGGCAATCTGCGTTTCGGATTACAGCGGCACTAACTCAACTTACTCCCAGGCAACCACCAACCAAGTCGCGCCGAATGCGCCGCTAAGTTGCGTGTTCAACCAGCGCGGCCTGATGATCACGCGCAGCGACTGGACGACCAACGGCCTCCGCCTGATGTTCCAGCCGCGCAGCGAACCGGGCGGCCATTCCGAGTCGGACCGGAATATGTTCAATCTTGACGGCCTCGGCCGCATCCTGGTGCCGCAGTGCAACGGCTGGGCGGGCGTCAGCGATTTCTCCGACATCTCCTCGGTGCCGCGCATTGACGGCACCGGGCCGTCCACCATTCCCGCGACGTTCATGGAATTCGGCGACACCGGCAATTACACCTATGGCGTCGGTGACGCGGCGGATTCCTACAACAAGCAGTTCGGCGGAACGACGACCGTGTTCAGCCCGACTTACAACTCCAAGATGCTCAATCCAATTTCACAAGGCTGGGCGAACCTGCCGATGGGAATTTTGCCGGACTGGTATACTTCGCAATATAATTTGAGCGGCGGCAACACTTACTGGCAGGACAACACGCCGGTGCAGCGCGCCTTCCGCACCGCCGGCCTGATGCGCGGCAGCACGCCGTATGTGCTCATCACCGACGACCTTCAAAAAGATAACACCAGCCACGCCTATGACTGGCGCATGATTCTGCCGCCGGACTTGGCCGGCAGCTATACCATAAGCGGCAACGACATCACGTTCACCTCGACCAATCCCGCCTGCAAGCTGCTGGTGCGCGTGCTGAACACGAACTGGGTTGGCAGCTATGCGGTCGCCCTGCACTCCGCCGGCGGCGGTTATGCCGGCCAATGGGCGTTGAGCGCGCTCATCACCAACGTCGCGCCGGATTACAAGTTGCTCATCCTGCCTTACACCAACGCCACCGCGCCGGTCACGACGACTTGGAGCAACAATGTTTTGTCCGTCACGATGGCCGACGGGCAGAAAGACCTGATCTATTATACGAAATTTTCCGACGGTCGCACGCGGGTGAATCCTTACCGCGTCGCCGGCGTCGGCGTGGTGCTGTCCGCGCCGACCAACCTGACCGCCACCGGCGGCGTGGCTTCGGCAACGCTGAATTGGAACGGCGTGACCGGCGCGATTGGCTACAACGTCAGCAGCTCGCTGACCAGCGGCGGGCCTTACACCTTGGTGGTCACGAACGTCAGCGGCACGAATTACGTCAACACTAACATCGTCAGCGGCACGACTTATTACTATGTCGTCACCGCCTTGAATACCAACGGCGAAAGCATGAATTCTCCCGAGGCCAGCGCGGTGCCGACTGGCGCGCCGCCGATTCCTACCGGCCTTGGTGCGAACCCGGACAATACTGTTGTTCACCTTGGCTGGACTGCGTCCGCCGGCGCCACCGGCTACAATGTCCTTCGTTCGCTGACCAGCGGGATCGGCTATGTCACTGTCGCGACCAACTGGTCTTCGATAACTTACGACGACACCGGACTGACTAATGGCACGACTTATTACTACGTCGTTGAATCCGTCAACGCCCTCGGCCACAGCGCCAATTCCGCCGAAGTCAGTGCCGTGCCGAATGTCCACGTCGCCGCCGCGCTTGTCTGGCAGGGCGGCGCGCTGGCGAACAACTGGGACAAACAGAATCCCGCCAACGAAGACTGGGTGAACGGCGCAGCCAATGTGACCTTCTGGGACGGTGACAGCGTGACGTTCAACGACACCGGCTATTCCGCGACGTCGGTGAACCTGCTCACCAACGTCGCGCCCGGCGGCGTGGTGGAAGTCAACAACAGCGGCACTTACACTTTCATCGGCGGCAAGATCACCGGCAGTTGCGGCCTGCAAAAGGACGGCGCCGGCACGCTCACAATTTTGAATTACAACGATTACACCGGCACGAATTTCATCAACGCCGGCACGGTGCAAATTGGCAACGGCGGCGCGGCCTACGCGCTCGGCGGTGTTGGCAGCGTGCTCGCGAGCAATGCCACGCTCATCTTCAACACCGCCACCAGCCTGACCAACGGCAGCGTGGACGGCGCGTATGGAATCGTGAAAAACAACAGTGCCACCGGGGTAATTACGCTTTATCAAACTCCCGGTTCGCGCGCCATCGGAACCGTCAGCGGCGTCAGCGGCGCCACGATGGTTTTCTCCGGCGACCCGGCGGCCACGACCGTTTTGCCAAACAAGTTCACGACCAGCGGCATGACCATCAGGTTCGGCGGCGGCACCTGGTATCTGAACGGCGACGGCACGATGTTCGCCGGCAACTCGGAAATTGACGGCGGCGTGCTGCTGTTCACCAACCGCAACTTCTATCTCGACCAGAACGGCCAGGCCTTCACGATGCACGGCGGTTCCATGACCTGCACCAACACCTACGGCCTCCGCCTGGGCAGCACGTTCGGCGCGAACAACAACAGCGGCGCGAATTTCACCGGCGTCCAGGACGGCGGCACGATTGCCGTCAACCGCAGCAGCCTCGAACTCGGCAGCGCCTCGACCAACAAGGTTGTTTCCTACTCGCTCTCCGGCGGCACGCTCGGCACCGCGAGCGGCATCAACCTGAACCTCGGCGCGGACGCAGGCGGCTTCGGCAACACGACGCTCACGCTGGGCGGAACCGGCAAGCTCGCCATCGGCGGCACGCTGGCCGGCAGCCAGGCGGGCGGAAAACAGGTGCTGGCCTTCACCGGCGGCACGCTGGCATCGGCCACCATCAACGTCGCAAACTTGCGCGACAACACCAACGACGCGCCCGGCACTTTGGTCAACAGCGGCGGCACGCTTGCGCCGGGCGACCTCGGCACGCCGGGCAAAATGACCATCACTGGCAACTACGCTGTCTCGAACAACGCAGCCGTGCTGGCGATTGACATCGGCGGCACGACGCAGGCCAGCGCCTTTCAGGACGCGACGAACAAATATGATTTCGTTTCCGTCAGCGGCACGGCGGCGCTGGGCGGCGGCTTAAATGTGAATTTGTTGAACAATTTTGTTCCCGCGACGAACCACAGCTTCACCATTCTCACCAACGGCGGCGGCCTGACCGGCGCGTTCACCAACGTCGTGAACGGCCGCGTGGCGGCGGCGAACTACGCCGGCGGCAGCTTCCTCGTCGTGACCACCTCGACGAGCGTGGTGCTGACAAACTTCCAGATGCTGCTCGCGAGCTTCACCGCCAGCGCCACCAACGGTGCGTCGCCGCTGCCGGTGACTTTCACCGACACCTCGCTCGGCACGATTACCAACCGCGCCTGGAATTTCGGCGACGGCTTTACGACCAACCTGGCCGGCACCAACCTGTCGCACACGTTCACCGTGGCCGGCACGAATCTGGTTTCGCTCGTCGTCAGCGGCACGGCGGGAACCAGCACCAACATTTTGCCGGTCGTCGTGACCGCGCCGACCGCGCCGCCGGTCATCGGCGGCATCAAGATCTCCGGCGGCAACCTGATCCTCACCGGCTCAAACGGCACGGCGGGCGCTAATTATTATGTGCTGGCGGCGACCAACGTGGCGCTGCCCGTGACGAACTGGATCATTGTCTCGACGAACCAGTTCGGATCGGGCGGCAATGTGATCTGGACCAACCCGCTGAACCCGGTTGCGCCGCAATGGTTTTACCGCCTGCGGCTGCCGTGAAGCAAACCTGAACCAACCCAGAAACCAAAACTTGTGAATCAAAAATTAGACCTGAAAAAAATGTTCCGCCGGCTGCTTCCGGCCGGCTGCGTGGCGGCGCTGGCGCTGCTCGACGTTTCCGCGCGCGCCGGGCAGACGGTCGTGGACGCGGGCACGTCGTTCACTTTCACCGTGCCGGCGATTTCGACGAACTACGCCTGGCGAATGGAAGGCACGCTCGTCAGCACCAACGGCATCGTCGGCACGAACGGGCCGAATTTCACCTACGCGCCGACACGGTTTGACGTGGGCACGCATGAGCTGGCGTGTTTTCAAACGCTGTCAAACGGCGTGGCCTCAAATTCATTTTGGCAGGTGCGCGTGCGCATCCCGCTGCCGGCCTCGGCGACAAATTACTACGTCGCGACGAACGGCTCGGATGGCAATGCCGGCACGCTGGCGTCGCCGTTTCTCACGCTCGAACGGGCGCGCAACGCAATCCGCACGAACGGCCTGCCCGCCGGCGGCGTGACGGTTTATTTGCGCGGCGGAACCTATTTTCGCACGAACACGTTTCTGCTGACGAACAGCGATTCCGGCACGATGACTTCGCCGGTGGTTTATGCGGGTTATCCCGGCGAGACGGCTGTAATTTCAGCGGGCAAGCCGGTCCTGGCGAGCGCGTTCGTGCCGCTGGACAGCAGCCAGACGAACCGCGTGCCGACCGGCGTCAGCCCGACAAACATTTTGGAAATGGACATTCCGACGGCGGGCATTACGCATCGCGGACCGTTCCCGGCGCATTTCGGGACTTGGGTGACGACGAACGTCTATGGCGCGAACGGCTCCAGCGGCAGCGCTTCCGGCGGCATCTGCGATTTGTTTTACAACGACCAGCGGATGTGGCTCTCGCGTTATCCGAACCACGATTTGACGAACGACAACGTCAACACGACCTATTTGCTGATGGACGGCGTGGCGACGACGGGTTCCGGCAGCACAAATTATTTGAACAGCGCTGGCATTTATACGAACAGTTCCGGCTCACCCGTTTCCGTCGGCTGCGCGTTTCATTATTACCCGTCCGATGCCGGCCATGTGACGAACTGGGTTTCGGCGCTGGCCAACGGCGGCGCGTGGGTTTCCGGTTTCTGGCGCGTGGACTGGCAGAACGACGCGCTGCAAATCCTCGGGATTGACGCCGACAACCAGGTCATCGAAATCACCAACACCGCCTCGGCACAGGGCGGCATCGGCTCGAAATACCAGCAGCCGCTCGGCAGCCTGTCGGAGCGCTACTGGGTGATGAACCTGCTCGAGGAAATGGACCAGCCCGGCGAGTGGGCGATTGATTTCAACCGCAAAAAAATTTATTTCTACGCACCCACCAACCAGCTTGCCGACGGCAGCGTGATCATCTCCGATTTTGCCCTGCCGCTGGCGCAGCTGTCGGCGGCGACGAATGTGGTTTTCCAATCGCTGACGTTTGAGGACGGGCTGGCGCAGGGAATTTTGATCGGCACGAACTGCCAGAACAACCTCGTCGCCGGCTGCACGTTCCAGAACATGAACAATTACGCGCTGGACATCAGCGGCTACACCAACGGCGTGGTGAGCTGCCTGCTCCAAAATCTCGCGGGCGGCGGCGTGCTGCTGCACGGCGGCAACGCCTCCAGCTCGCCGCGCGTGCCGGCCCGGAATTTTGTGGTTAACAACATCATCACCAACTCCGGCGTCATCGCGCGCGTTTATAACACGCCGGTGGATGTCGGCGGCAACGGCGCGGGCGGCGGCAGCACCAACGTGGTCGGCATGCGCATCGCGCACAATTTTTTGACCGTCATGCCGCACCTGGGGATTTTGCACGGCACGACCTGGGACACGCTGGTCGAATACAACAACCTTTTCAACTTCGGCCAGATTTCCAGCGGCATCGGCGGAATTTACGGCTATACCTTTTTTACGAGCAGCGGCAACAATTATTTCCGCTACAATTTTGTTCACGACAGTCCGAACGAGGACGGCATCACGTTCGACCAGGATCACCGGCAGGCGCACGTCTATTGCAATGTGGTGGATCTCACCGTGCCCCGGGTCGGCGAGCAGCAATGCCTCGCCACGGAAACCGGCTCGCAGGCCACGGCGGGCGAGCAGCAGTATCTTGACCATTACAACAACCTCGGGCTGAACTCGAACAACGGCCTCATCGTGGTCTCGCCGACCGGCTCGACGATTGAGGAAAACGCGATGATCAACTGCTGGGTTCCCTACACGTGGCAGCAGGTGGTGATTGGCGTGTCCAGCAACACGTTTGTCAATTCCAGCGCGGCCGTCCTGCAATCCGGGCCGAACCTGGCCTACACGAACGATCCGGGCTTCATCAATTACAGCAATGAAGATTTCCGGCTCGTGCCCAGCTCGACAGTTTACAGCGACATGCCGCAGTTCGTGCAGTTGCCGTTCGAGATGATGGGGCTTTACAACGATGAATCCTGGAGCAACGCCATCGGCTATTCGCCATATCCCACGACCACGCCAGCCTCCGCGCTCGGGCCCGGCTCGGCCACGCTCAACGGCACGCTCGTCTATCCGCAGTTCGACGTGAACTCGACCGTGTTCGTCTATTGGGGCACAAACGACGGCGGCACAAATTTGTCCGCTTGGACGAACGTGCTTTCCTTCGGCGTGCAGGGCGCGGGAAATTTCAGCACCAATCTCACCGGCCTGGCGCACGTCCCGTATTTCTACCGCTTCTTCGCGACCAACGCCTACGGCCAGTCGTGGGCACCGGCGTCCGCGTCGTTCACGCCATATTTTATCGGCCACGCGCCTGCCAATCTCGCCTGGAAAGGCGACGGCGTGACCAACGTCTGGGACGGCAACACCAACAACCTCGCGTGGCTCAACGCCAGCACACCCGCGCCGTTTTGGGACGGCGACACCGTGACCTTCAACGACGCCGGCACCAACACGCCGGCCATCAACCTGGCCGCGACGGTGCAGCCGGCCTTCGTCGAGGTGAACGCCGCAAAAAATTACACCTTCGCCGGCGCCGGAAAAATTTCCGGCATTACTTCGCTGCAAAAAGACGGCGGCGGCACCTTGTTCGTGCTGACGACCAACGATTACACCGGCGCCACGACCATCAATGGCGGCACGGTGCAGGTGGGCGACGGCACCAACTCGGGAACGCTCGGCGGCGGCAACATCACCAACAACGCCGCGCTCGTCTTCAACCAGCCCGGCAACTCCACCGTGAGCGGCAGCATCAGCGGCACGGGCGGATTGACGCAGGCCGGCACGGGCACGCTCACGCTGGCGGCCAACAATACTTACACCGGCGCCACCGCCATCAACAACGGCGCGGTCGCAATCGTGGCCGACGCCAATCTCGGCGCCGGCGGCGCGGCGCTTTCGTTCAACGGCGGAGCGCTGCAAATCACTTCTGGCGGATTGTTCACGCTAAACAACCGCGCCATCACGCTCAATGCCGGCGGCGGCACATTTAATTTTGCCAACACCTTGACCGTGACCAATCCCATCACCGGTCCCGGCGCGCTGACGCTGGCCGGCGGCGGCACAACTATTTTCACCGCCAGCAACACTTACGCCGGCAATACGGTTGTCAACGCCGGCCTACTGCAAGTGGACAACGGCAACGCCACCGGTTCCGTGCCGACCAACATCGTGCTGAACGGCGGCGACCTGCTGTTCACACGGCCCGACACTTACTTTCAAAATGGTTTCATCAGCGGGAGTTCCATCAACAGCTCGATTGGCAACCTCGCCACCGGCGGCCAGCTCACGCTGAACTTCGCCGCCGGTTCCAATACGCTCGGGACAGTGGTCAATTCATCGGGCAACGCGCTCGTGCTGGTCGGCGGCGCAAACTATTTGCTGCCGCTCGGAACCGACCTGGCGAACGCCGCCGCCTACGGGACCCTGGTTGTTTCCAACGGCTACTGGTTCACGCCGCGCATCGGCGGCAACGGCGGGCCCTATATGCTCGGCACAAACATCATCGCCAACGCCACGCTGGAAACCAGCGGCGCGCGCGGCGTGAAGGGAATTTTTCAAATCCAAAACGGCGGCGTGTTGCGGCTCGACTCCGCGCATTATCCGAACGCGGTGAATGAAAACCGTTTCGACCTTGGCAGCAGCGGCATGGGTGCGGGAGAAACGACGGCCATCACCATTTCGTCCGGCGGCACGCTCGATATTTGGTCGGTGCAATACGACGGATTCAACCTCAACCCGGCCGCCGCGAACACCGTCGCCAGCGTCACGCAGAACGGCGGCACAACTTTGGTCGGCATCAACGGCACGAGCAATAGCCTGAAAAACGTCGTCTTCAACGCGGCGGGCTCGAACTCGCTGGCGGCGTTCCAGCTCAACGGCGGCCTGTTGAAGGTCGCCGGCACGGTTTCCGCGACGGCGCCGGCGGCGGGCGGCACGAATTTATTTTTGTTCAACGGGGGCACGCTGGCGGTCAACACGTTCAACGCCACCAACCTGACGGTCCTGCCGGCAAACTCGCTGGTCAACCTCGGCGGCACGCTCGCGCCGGGCGACGCCGGCACGCCGGGCGCGACGTTCATTCAGGGAAATTACGTCTGCTCCAATGCGACGGCGCTTGCGATTGACCTCGGCGGCACAAATCAGGCGACCGCCTTCACGAACGCGGCCAACTATTACGACTTCGTTTCCGTCAGCGGCACGGCGGCATTGAACGGCGCGCTGAACGTCAGCCTGCTGAACAATTTTGTCCCCGCGACGAACCACAGCTTCACCATTCTCACCAACGGCGGCGGCCTGGCCGGCGCGTTCACCAACGTCGTGAACAGCCGCGTGGCGGCGGCGAACTACGCCGGCGGCAGCTTCCTCGTCGTGACCACCTCGACGAGCGTGGTGCTGACAAACTTCCAGATGCTGCTCGCGAGCTTCACCGCCAGCGCCACCAACGGTGCGTCGCCGCTGCCGGTGACTTTCACCGACACCTCGCTCGGCACGATTACCAACCGCGCCTGGAATTTCGGCGACGGCTTTACGACCAACCTGGCCGGCACCAACCTGTCGCACACGTTCACCGTGGCCGGCACCAATTTTGTTTCGCTCACCGTCAGCGGCACGGCGGGAACCAGCACCAACATTTTGCCGGTCATCGTGACCGCGCCGGCCGCGCCGCCGGTCATCGGCGGCATCAAGATCGCCGGCGGCAACCTGATCCTCACCGGCTCGAACGGCACGGCGGGCGCAAATTATTATGTGCTGGCGGCGACGAACGTAGCCCTGCCGCGGACGAACTGGACGGTGCTTGCCACCAACCAGTTCGGCCCGGGCGGCAATGTGAACTTCACCAACCCATTTAACCCGAATGCGCCGCAGTGGTTCTACCTGCTGAAACTGCCCTGAAAAGTCCGGTCGGCGACGCAAAATATACCCGTGCTGACGCAAAAGTGACTCTTTGAAACGGCAACGCCGGCCGGCATAATTTTCATGCACATCACCCGTTGGAAAACTTTAGGCCGCACCGGCATAAATTTTCACCCGGCGACCAGATAGTTGAAACCATTTAACTCCAGCGTCAGCCATGATGAAACAACGCATGAAATCCAAAGCGGCATTTTGGTTCGCCGCCATGCTGGCCATAAAAGCTTGCCGCGCCGCCGATCCCAGCGCGCAACTGGATCAATGCAATGTGACGTGGACGACGCCGAGCGATGATTCGCGCGGCTCGATGCCGCTGGGCAACGGCGACATCGGCCTCAATGTCTGGATGGAAAAATCCGGCGACCTGCTGTTCTACATTTCCAAGACTGACGCGTGGAGCGACAACGTCGGCCGCAACAAAGGCCTGGTCAAGCTCGGCCGGGTGCGCGTGAAATTTTTGCCGGCGCTGGATGCCGGCGCAAGATTTTCGCAGACGCTCCGGCTTCGCGACGGCGAGATCGCCATCACCGCCGGGGAAACGAAATTGCGCGTGTGGGTGGACGCCAACCGGCCGGTGGTTCATATGGAGTCCGACAGTTTGCAGCCGGAAGCCATGCAGGTGGCGTTTGAGACACTGCGATCCACTCCGGAGCAGGACTTGCAGGCGGATAAGTTACTTGATGCTCAAACCAACCGCATCGTCTGGTGTTACCGCAACCAGAATAAAACCGTTTCGGAACTGACCAACCTCACCTTTGGCGCGGCCATCAGCGGCGACGATTTGGTGTCCGCCGGCGGTGCTGTTTTGAAATCGGCAAAGCCGGCGAAGCGGCAGGTCATTTCCATTTGCGCGCTCACGGCGCACGCGCCGACGCCGGAAGCCTGGCTGGAACAATTAAACCATGTCGCCGCGCAGACCGCCGCCGTGGATTTGGAAACCGCGCGGCGCGAACACTCCGGCTGGTGGCACGAATTTTGGAGCCGCAGTTGGGTTTTTGTCAGCGGTGACGACGTGGCAGCGAAAGTCACGCAGGGCTACGTGCTTCAGCGGTTCGTCAGCGCGTGCGCCGGACGTGGCGGCGCTCCGATCAAATTTAATGGCTCGATTTTCACGGTGGATTATTACAAGCAGGAACAGATCAAAGGCGTCGAGACGAATTATATGATGAGCGCCGACGCGCGGGCGTGGGGCGGGCAGTATTGGTTTCAAAACACGCGACCGATGTATTGGCCGATGCTGGCGGCGGGTGACTTCGACACCATGCAGCCGCTGTTCAAAATGTTCCGCGCGATGCTGCCGCGCAATGAGGCGGAGGTGCGCGATTTTTATCACCACGACGGCGCTTACTTTTGCGAGACGAAGCCGTTCTACGGCGGCATCAACAAGCTCGCGCCCGACGCGCCGGGCAAATACACGGATTTTTATTACACGCCGATTCTCGAACTGTCCGCCATGATGCTCGATTACCACGCCTACACCGGCGACAAACATTTCGCGCGCGATACGCTCCTGCCCATCGCCGACGCGGGCGTGAAATTTTTCGACCAGCATTGGAAACATGAAAATGGAAAGCTACTGCTCGATCCCGACAACTCCATCGAGATGTTTTGGAAGGTGCGGAATCCTGCGCCGGACATCGCCGGGCTGCACTGGGTGCTGCAAGGCCTGCTCGCGTTGCCGCCGGATTTGACGAGCGCGGAGCAGCGTTCGCGCTGGCAACGGTTCCTCGGCGAAATTCCTGAATTGCCCACCGGCGAAACCAACGGTGTCAAGCTGCTGCTGCCGGCGGAAGTTTTTGGCTCAAGTCACAACTCGGAGAACCCGGAGCTTTACGCGATATATCCGTTCCGGATTTTTGGCCTCGGCAAGCCGGAGTTGCAACTGGCGCGCGACACCTTTGCCGTTCGGCGGTTTAAGAGCCCCGGTTGCTGGAGTCAGGACGGCATCCAGGCCGCGTTGGTCGGCGACGCCGAGGTCGCGCGGAAAAATGTCATTTTCAATCTCACGCGCCAGGACAGGCAACTGCGCTTCCCGGCGTTTTGGGATCCCGGCCACGACTATGCGCCGGACGAGGACAACGGCGGCAACGGCCTGAACATTTTGCAGACGATGCTACTGCAGGCCGAGGGACAAAAAATAATTTTGCTGCCGGCGTGGCCAAAAAATTGGGACGCGGATTTCAAGCTGCACGCGCCGTTGCAAACCGTCGTCGAAGGCAAAGTGCGCGGCGGCAAGCTGGAATCGCTGGCCGTCACGCCAGCAGAACGGCGTGGCGACGTGGCGTTGGTCAATGCGGACGGAACCTTCGCCAAACTGGTAACGGCGACAAAATGAAAGCTGCCAAAATATTTTTGGCGAGAATTTATAACGGTGAAAAGAGCCTCGTTCCATTATGAAAAAATTAAGCTGCATCTTTCTTATATTGGCGACATTTGCCAGTTCGGTTCACGCCGAGGTCAGGCTCAACGGCCTCTTCGCCGACGGCCTGGTGTTGCAATGTGAAATGCCCGCGCCCGTCTGGGGCACGGCAGACCCGGGCGAGCCGGTGACGGTGGCGTTCGCCGGCCAGAAAAAATCCGCGGCCGCCGGCGCCGACGGCCTGTGGCAGGTGAAGCTCGACGCACTGCCGGCCAGCGCCGAACCGCGCGCGCTGACGGCGACCGGAAAAAATTCCAGCGTGAAAGTTTCCGACGTGCTGGTGGGCGAAGTGTGGCTCGCCTCCGGCCAGTCGAACATGGGTTCGCCGGTCAGTTCGCTGCACGACGCCGACGCGGTGCTTGCGCAGGCCGGCGATCGGCAACTGCGTTTCTTTACCGTCACCAAGCGGACTGCCGCCGCGCCGCAAGGCGATGCGGCTGGCAAATGGGAGGCGGCCACGCCGCTGACGGCCAAGGGGTTTTCCGCCGTGGCGTATTTTTTTGCGCGTGAAATCCGCCGCGACCGGAAATGTCCCGTCGCCGTGATCCATGGCTCGTGGGGCGGCACGGACATCGAGACGTGGATCAGCCTAGCCGGGCTGAAACAAAATCCGCCGCTGCAAAAAACCTTGGACCGCTGGGACCAGGCGGTGGCGGATTACAAAAAAGTTCAGGCGAACCCGAAGCTCGTCACCGATTATCAAAATGATTTGAAGCAATGGCAGAAGGAAGTCGCGCCGGCCTACGACGCGGTCGCGAAAAAATACAGCGCTGACAAGGCCGCCGGCAAGGTGGCCGGCCCGAAGCCGCAGCCGTCGCGCCCGGAGCCGACGAATCCCGACCCGATGGCCGTGCCGAGTCCGTCGCGCCGGCCGAGCACGCCGACGGTGAACTTCAACGGCATGATCGCGCCGCTTGCGCCCTTCGCGATTCGCGGAGCCATCTGGTATCAGGGTGAAAACAACGGCAGTCGCGGCCTGGAGTATCGCGACCTGTTTCCGCGTTTGATCGAAGACTGGCGAAACCAGTGGGAAAAAGCCGGCGGCGCGGCGGATGCGGATTTTCCGGTTCTCTTTGTGCAGCTTCCCGCCAACGGCGCGGACGCGACGCCGGTTGCTGAAAGCGGCTGGCCGTGGCTGCGCGAGGCGCAACTGCTGACGCTCAAAGTGCCGCACACCGGCATGGCCATCACGATTGACGTGGGCGACCCGAACAACGTGCATCCGGCTGACAAGCTGGATGTCGGCCTGCGGCTGGCGCTGGTGGCAAAAAAAATGGTCTATGGCGAAAACGTCGTCGCCTCCGGGCCGCTGTTTCAAGATTTCAAAATTGAAGCCGGAAAAATTCGTGTGCGTTTTACCGAGATCGGCAGCGGTCTGACCAGCGGCGTGCAGCCGTGGTGCGCGCCGGGCGTGCCGCCGTTTCCCAAAGACAGGCTGATCGGGTTTTACGTCGCCGGTGACGACAAGAAATGGATTGAGGCCGACGCGAGCATTGACGGCGACAGCGTGGTCGTGTCGAGCGCACAGGTTCCGCAGCCGGTGGCGGTGCGCTACGGCTGGGCCAACTCGCCGCGCTGCAATCTTTACAACCAAGAAGGCCTGGCCGCGTCGCCGTTCCGCACGGACGACTGGCCGAAATGAGGCGGGGATTCGTCGCCAAAAAATATTCCATGAGGCACGCCGTCAAAATTCTTCTCGCCGCCCTGCTGTTTGTTCCGGCGCTTTTTGCGACCGGTGAAAACCAGCCTGAAACAAATTCCCCCGGGGACTCACCGCCGGAGACGGTTTCGGCGGGTCAGAAATCCGAAATTTCAGACACGGCCGCGTTGGCGAGCTTTGACGGCCGGCGGCAGATTCTGCTCGAAGCTTTTGCCGGCGAGGGAAGCGACAAATTCATGCGGGCCGAATGTCTCTTCGCCTTGGGGCGCACGGCGGAAGGATTGGCCGAGGTCAACAAGGCGCTCGATCCGCTGGTTCCCGGAAACAAAATCAACCGTTGGATGCACGGCGGAAACACCGGCTTCCTGGCCTGGCCCGGTATTGACTGCTACATCCGCTTTGAAAAATTTCTCGATGCGGCGACGAAGGAACGCTACCACAAAATTTACACCGGCGGAGTTTTCTATGCGAAACTTTCCACCAGCAACCACAAGATCATGGCCGCCATGACGCGCTATCTGGCGACCCAGGTCTGGGGCGCCGACGCCTTTCATGCGGACCCATACTTCATGGCCAAGGATCCCTACATCATCGGGATGACGGAGAAGTCCAACAGGCCGGGTTTCGTCTGGGGCACCATTTTCACCGGCGGCGACCCGACCGGGGAAAAGTATCTGCACCAGATTATTGCCGCCACCGTGCGGGGCGGGCCGGGCGAGTTCGCCTCGCGGCCTTATGGCGCGCAAAACATTTTGCCGCTGCTCACGCTGGCCGACTGTGCGAAGGATCCCGCGATGGCCGCGCAGGCGCGCATCGCTTATGAAGTCTGCCTCGTGCAGCTCGCGCCGGCCTGGCTGCGCGGGCATCTCGCCACCTTCGCGCCGCGCTCCTATCCCGACACCGAGTGCCAGCAGCCGTGGGGCGTCGCCACGCTTCCGTGGCTCTACTTCGGCGGCGTCGCGCCGGAACTGGCCCACGCCAAGGCGGCCGCCTCGGCGGCGGTGAGCGATTACCGGATCCCGGGAATCATCGTGAACGCGGCCACCAACCGCGCCGCCGCATATTCCTACCGCGCGCTCGTCAACGGCTGGGCGCTGAACCACTATGTCAACCGCACCTACGCGCTTTTTTCCCGCTCGGCAAAGGTTGGCGGAAGACCGTGGCAGGGGCAGAGCTATCCGTGCGGCGTGATGTGGGAGGATCCGGATCCGTCGCACGGGAGCCATCTGTGGATCACGAATCCTTCCGAGGACGAGCCGGGAAAAATGGGCAACCACACCCACGGCGTGCGCCAGTTCGAGCAGGAAATTCTCGGTCGCGACAGCCTGCTCTTTGTTTTTCAGATCGCGCCGGACAACCAATTTCCCTACGCGCTGGGCTATGTTCCCGGCGGCTACCGCGCCATGATCAATGACAGCGAATCGTCCGGGCGGATTTTTCTTCACTACGGCAGCGTGCTGATTGCCGTCACCGCTTCCCAGCCGTTCTCGTGGAATCCTGCCGGTGGGATCCGCGCGCCGGCCTCAAAGCCGCGCGCCGGCGATTCGGAATTCCGCGTGAAGGCGCCGACCTGCGCGCTCGCCATCGAGACGGCGCCGCCCGCCGATTTTCCCGGCGCGACCCCGGCAGAGCAACTGGGAAAATTCCGCGAACGGCTGCTCGCGAAAAGTTCCCTCAAACTCAGCGGTGAAAAGGCCGCCGCCGCCCGCTACCAGAACCGGCTCGGCGACACGCTGGAATGTGTCTTTGACGGGGCGGATGCGGTCAACGGGAAAATGGTTGACTACCCGGCGTGGCCGGTCTCGGAAAGTCCCTGGACTTCCCAGAAACTTCCCGATGGCCCGCTCGAGCTGACCGGCGGGAAAGCGGTGCGGACCTACGAATTCATCAACTGGAAAATCGGCGGGCAGAATTCATACTGAAACGCGACTATGGACAACGCCTTGCTCCTCAAAAAATACTGTTCCGTCATTGGGCGGCAGCTTCGTGTTGTGCGGCCAAAACATTTACTGGGTGTTCTTCTCGCGTCGTCATTTTTTACAGCCTTGGTTTCAACCGCGCAAACGACCAATTCTTTCGATTCCTACCAGTGTCCCGAATGGTTCCGCGACGCGAAGTTTGGCATTTGGTCGCACTGGGGGCCGGATTCGGTGCCGGGGATTTTCAACTCCTACGCCCACGATCTCTACAGCCAGGGTTCGCCGGAATATCAGTGGCACTTGGAACACTACGGCCATCCGTCGCAGTTCGGCTACAAGGATGTCATCAATTCGTGGAAGGCAGAAAAGTTTGATCCCGACGCGCTCATGGCCAAATACAAGGCGGCAGGCGCAAAATATTTCGTCGCGCTGGCAACACACCACGACAACTTCGACAACTGGGATTCCACTTATCACGAATGGAATTCGGTCAAGGTCGGGCCCCACAAGGACATTGTTGGCCTCTGGCGCGACGCGACGCTGAAGGCCGGACTGCGCTTCGGCGTGTCGAGTCATGCGGACGAACGCGGCTGGAATTACATGTTCGGCGCGCAAGGTTCGGACAAGACCGGGCCGAAAGCCGGCGTGCCTTACGACGGGCATTTGACCAAGGCCGACGGCAAAGGCCAATGGTGGGACGGTCTTGATCCGGCGGAACTTTACAATCAACCGAAAAGCGCCAAGGATTCGCCGCCGGCGGAATGGAAGCAGCTTTGGCTCAAGCGCCACACCGATCTCGTGGACAAATATCAGCCCGACTTGCTTTATTTCGACGGCGGCATTCCGCACGGTCAGTATGGAAAAGATTTGATCGCGCATTACCTTGAGGAAAACACCAAGGCGCACGGCGGCAAAGTGGAGGCGGTGGTGAACGTGAAGTCCGGAACGTTCGTGCCCGACTACGAGCGCGGCATGGCTACGATGATCATGGACCGGCCCTGGCAGGGCGAGACGTCGCTCGGCGGCTGGTTTTATCTCGGCGGCCCGCATGTGGACAGCGCCTCGGGGACTAAGAGCGCGGACATTGTTATTCATATGCTCGCCGACATCGTGAGCAAGAACGGAAATTTCCTGCTGAATTTTCCGCAGCGCGGCGACGGCAGTTTGTATCCTGAATGTGAAACCGTCCTCGACGAACTCGCAAAATGGATGCCAATCAATGGCGAGGCCATTTTTGGCACGCGCCCGTGGCTGCTATTTGGCGAAGGCCCGACGCCGCAGCCCGAAGCCAAATACATGAACGAATTGAAGCAGCCGCTGACCTGGCAGGACGTGCGCTTCACCACCAAGGGCGCTTATTTGTATGCGATCGCCTGCGGCGTGCCGCAAGGGCCGCTAACCATCAAAGCGCTAGGCCAGCTTGGCCCGGGCTTTTCATCCATCGAACTGCTCGGCAGCCGTGAAAAGGTGCAATACAAAGTCGAATGGGAAGGTTTGACCATCCAGCCCGTGAAAGAATGGCCTTGTCAGCACGCCGTTGTTTTCAAAATCAAATTGGACAAATAAAATTCTCCAGATGAAAATCCGAACTCACACTCGTAAATTCATTTTTCTGTTCGTTGCGTTGTCGCTGGTCTGCGCCACTTCGCGCGCGGTGGAGTTAAACAGTTTGTTTTCTGACAATGTTGTTCTCCAGCAAAGCAAAACGCTGCCAATTTGGGGCGCAGGCAGGGACGGCGAGAAGATCGAGGTGAAACTCGGCAAGCAATCCGCCACAACCACGGTCAGCGGCGGCAAGTGGAGCGTGAAACTCGACGCATTGCCGGCGGGTGGGTCGCTCACACTGATCGTGACTGGCGACAACATGCTCACCGTCACCAATGTCCTGATCGGCGAAGTCTGGGTTTGCAGCGGGCAGTCGAACATGGAGCGGCAGCTCGGCCCGCGCGGTGGGCAGAAGCCGCTGGAAAATTGGGAGCAGGAAGTCGCCGCCGCCAATCATCCGCAAATTCGAATGTTTTTCGTGCATCGCGACAAGTCGTCGACGCCGCTGGCCGACGCGCATGGCCAATGGGTTGTTTGCTCGCCGCAGACGGCGAAGGATTTCAGCGCGGTCGGATATTTTTTCGCGCAGGCGTTGCACGTGGATTTGAAAGTGCCGGTCGGAATGATTTTCACATCGGTTGGCGGCACGGCGGTGGAACTGTGGACCAGCCCGGATGCTTTGGCGAAAAATCCCGCCGGTGCGGAACTGGTTCGCAAAACCGAGCAGGAAATTCGCGAGTTCCCGGAAAAGCTCGCGAAGTTCAAAGCTGAAGAACCGGTGCTGCTGGAAAAATTTACGAACGATCTCGCCGCCGCGAAGGCAGCGGGCAAGACCGAACCGCGTCCGCCGTCCGCGCCGCGCGACCCGTCCGGCATTCGCCCCGGCTGCCTGTTCAACGGCATGGTTGCGCCGCTGATGCCGTATGCCATTCGTGGCGTCATCTGGTATCAGGGCGAATCCAACGGCGGACGCGGCAAGCAGTATCGCGAGCTGTTCCCGCTGATGATCCGGGACTGGCGCAGCCGCTGGCAGCAGGGCGATTTTCCGTTCTGCTTCGTCCAGCTTGCGACCTACCGCGCCTGCGACCCGATGATTCGCGAGGCGCAACTGCTCACGCTTTCGCGCGTGCCGAACACGGCGATGGCCGTGACCACCGATGTGGGCGACGCCACGGACATCCATCCGACGCGAAAAAAACCAGTGGGCGAACGCCTCGCGCTCGCGGCGCGCGCCATCGCTTATGGCGAGAAGATTGAATTTTCCGGGCCGCTGTTTGAATCGTCGGAAATTAACAATGGCAAAGTAATTTTACATTTCAGTCACGCGAAAGGAATGACGGCCAAAGGAGGCGCGCTAACGGGTTTCGTCATCGCCGGCGCGGACAAAAAGTTTGTTCCGGCCGATGCGGTGATTCAGGGTGAAACGGTCGTGGTGAGCAGTCCGTCAGTTTCCGCGCCGGTGGCGGCGCGTTACAACTGGGCGGGCGTGGCTGAAGGCAATCTTTACAACGCCGCCGGTTTGCCGGCGTCGCCGTTCCGCACGGATGTCGAGCCGGATGAAACGAAGTTGCCCATTGCCAAGTGAACCATGATGATTCCATGCGTTTCCGTCTTTTTAATTTTTGCGCCGGTGGTTTTTGATTTGGCGTCACCGGCGTTCGCCGCCCCGGTCACCTATTGTAATCCGCTGTCGTTGCCGGATTATCCCATCGGCCGAGGAGCGCGCAATGTGACGAACGGCGAGGTGCTGGACGGTTCCGGCGGCTGGTTGCTGGAGCACAAGGAACAGTTTAATGAGCTGGCCGATCCGACCGCCATTTGGGAGGCAGGCAAGTGGTATCTTTACCCGTCCGTGGACATGGCCTGGGTCAGCGCGGACAACGGCGCGACTTGGCAACATCATCCGCTGAACGTGCGCGACATCGGTTACGCGCCCACGGTGGTCAAGCACAAGGGACGATTTTTGTTGATGGCTTCCGGCTCCGCGCTCTACACCGCCGATTCGCCGCTCGGTGAATTCAAGGAAATTGGACCCATCATGTTGCCGCCCGGACTGCCGGCGCAGACGGATCCGATGTTTTTCAGCGACGATGACGGACGGCTTTTCTATTACTGGGGTTGCAGCCGCACAAACGGGATTTGGGCCGTCGAATTGGATGCGGATAATCCGACGAAAATGTCGGGCCAGCCGGTGCAAGCCGTGCCGTTCGATCCGGTCAAACAGCCGTGGGAATGCGTCGGCGAATGGAACCAGAACCCCAATGTCGGCTGGGTGGAAGGCTCGTGGATGTTGAAACGCAACGGCAAATATTATCTGACTTTTTCCGCCGCCGGCACCGAGAACCGGACCTATGCGATGGGATGTTACACGGCGGCTTCGCCGCTGGGACCATTCACGGTGCAAAGTCGCAATCCAATTTTTCGAAGCACCGGCGGCCTGATTACCGGGACGGGACACGGCTGTATCGTGGCCGGACCAGAAGGCCGCTTGTGGGCTTTTTACACGATCCGGGCCGGCGTCGCGAACGCCTTTGAACGGCGCGTTGGCATGGACCGGGCTGAAATTGATTCAAGCGGTGAGCTGTTTGTGCCCGCCGCCACTTCTGTCCCGCAATGGGTGCCCGGTCGCGCACCTGAAGGGGGTTCGTCGAATCCCGGTTGGTTGCCGCTGAACACGGGGATGCCGACGCTCGGTTCCAGTTGCGCGCCCAATTTGCCGGGGCGCTTCGCGGTGGACGACGAAATGCGAACCTGGTGGCAACCCGCGCCCGACGATTCGCAGCCGACGCTCACCAGCAAATTTGTCGGCCCGGCGGAAGTTCACGCGATCCGCATCATTTGGCGCGATGTCGGCTTGGATGCCAAACGCGGTGTGGTGCCGGGACCGTTTCGGTATCGGGTTGAAATCAACCGCGGTGGCGATGACTGGAATCTGCTCGTTGACCGCAGTTCGAGCACGGAAGATTTGCTCATTGATTATCGGGAGTGTCCGATGACAACCGGTGTTGCCGCGCGTTTGATCATCACCGGTCATCCCAAGGGAATCACGCCGGGAGTGGCTGAATTTGCTGTGTTTGGAAAAGTCATTGCCAACTCCCAAATCAACCGTCCGTAGGATCCAAAATGAAAGCGTTTAATATCGTTCCAACCATGAAAACCATCATTGCACTTAGTCTTCTCTTGGGCAGCCTGATCATCATCCATGCCGAACCGACCGCGCCGAGCGGCGAAGCCGTGACAAACGTGTTTGAGCCAAACTGGCAATCCATCGCGGCGCATTACCAGGTGCCGGAATGGTATCGCGATGCGAAGTTCGGCATCTTCATCCACTGGGGCGTTTACTCCGTGCCGGCCTACCACGACGAGTGGTATCCGCGTTGGATGTATAAAGGCGACGAGAAAAGCCGCAGCGAGGTTTTCGACTATCACGTCAAGACCTACGGCCCGCAGGACAAGTTTGGTTACAAGGATTTCATCCCGCAGTTCAAGGCCGAGAAATGGAATCCCGCAGCGTGGGCGCAATTGTTCAAGGCTTCCGGCGCACAATACGTCGTGCCTGTGGCGGAACATCACGACGGATTCGCCATGTATGATTCCGCATTAACCCCGTGGACGGCGGCCAAGATGGGGCCGAAGCGCGACATCATCGGCGAACTACGCCAGGCGATTCTCGCCGAGGGATTGCACTTCGGGCTTTCGTCGCATCGCGCGGAACACTGGTGGTTTTTTTCCGGCGGACGCGAATTTCCCAGCGACGTGCAGGATCCGCGCTACGCCGGCCTTTACGGCCCGGCCCAGTCCAACCGCAAGGATTTGAACAATCCCGAAGGCAAGGCATTTCTGGAGGACTGGCTCGCCCGCGGCACTGAACTCGTGGATAAATACCAGCCGGAGCTGGTCTATTTTGATGTGGTCGGCAGTTGGTCGCCGGAATTCCAGCCTTACCTGCAACGCTTCGTCGCGCATTACTACAATCAGGCTGCCCGCCTGAACCGTGGCGCTGTGGTGAATTACAAATCCGGTCTCATGCCGGCAAACACCGGCGTGCTGGATTTTGAACGCGATGTCTCCGACCAGGCGCGCACGAATTACTGGCAGACCGACACGTCCGTCGGGAGAAAATCCTGGTGCTACATTGCGAATGAGGAATTCAAATCGCCCAAGCAGCTTATCAACGAGTTTGTGGACGTGGTCAGCAAGAATGGAAATTATCTGCTGAACATCGGGCCGCGCGCGGACGGCACGATTCCCGACGAACCGCGCAAATTGCTGCTCGCCTTCGGCGCGTGGCTGAAAGTCAACGGTGAGGCGATTTACGGCTCGCGTCCCGCCGCCATCGCCGTGGAAGGAACGACCAAATTGCCACCCAAAGGACCAGGCCAGGATCGGTTGGAAACTCCTTACACGGCGGCGGATTTTCGCTTCACGCAAAAGGACGGCGTGCTTTATGCCATCGCTCTGGACTGGCCGGCGGATGGCGTGTGGAATATCAAATCGCTCGCCCAAGACGCGGGCTTGCTCCTAAACGGGCAAATACAACAGGTCAGCCTGCTCGGCAGCGCGGAGAAACTGGATTGGAAACAAACCGCGACGGGATTGGAAATTCACGCGCCGCGCCAGCGTCCCTGCGACTACGCCTACGCTTTCAAAATTGAAGCCAAGTTAAAAGCCGATCAAACAAATAAACAGCAGCGAACCAAGACATAATTAATTATGAAAACAAAAATTCTTGCACTCGGACTGCTCTTGAGCAGTTTCACCTTCGTTCACGCCGCGCCAGCCGCAACCCCAATTCCCGCGAGCTCGGACCCAGGCCACATTTACCAGTTCTTCATCCAATCCGAAGCGTCGAAGGACCGGACGGGCCTCGGCTTTTACTTGTGGATTCCGCCGAACACGCCGAACATTCGCGCGGTGATGGTGGGGATCAACAACGCCCTGCCGATCAATATTCTGCAAAGTGCGCCGGTGCGCGCCGTTTGCCGCAAGCACGGTATCGCGCAAATCCTGTTCACGCCGTGGGCGAAGGACATCGGCGGCGTCATGATGAAGGAGAATACGTTCGACGTGACCGATCCCGCGCGGACGGCGATTTACGACAGCTACCTGAAGCAGCTCGCGGACTTGTCGGGACATCCCGAGCTTGTCACCGCGCCGATCGTGCCGCTGGGGCACTCGGCGTTCTGCGGGTTTCCGTTTGAAGCGGCGATCTGGAAGCCCGAGCAATGCCTCGGCACCATCCCGATCAAGGCGGGACTGCCGGACGTGTATAAATTCTTTTGGCCCGGTGGCAAGGCGATGCCCCCAATCCGGACATGGCGTTGCGCAATGTGCCGATTTTGTTTGTGACCTCGGGCAGCCAGGAAACGGTGAGCTGGAGCGCGTATCCGCACGCTTACGGGACGTATTTGAGCAGCTACCGCCACGATCACGACGACAATCCGGGCACGACCTACGAACCGCACAATGAGCTATTCGGTTCTTGCTGGGAAATGACGAGCGGGCATTTCGACATGGCGCCGCGCAATTATCAGTTCGTCGCCGACTGGCTTGATGCGATTGCCACCGCGCGTCTGCCCGCCAAAGTCGGCGAGCCGATGAAGAATCTCACGCTGCGCGACGGCTGGCTGATGAGTCCAAAAATTCCCGCTACCGGCGAATTGCCGAAGGATTACCCGATGCCAGCACCGTATCTCGAATACAAAGGTCATCGCAACGAGGCACTGTGGTTTCCGAATGAACAACTGGCGCGCACGCAGTTTGAACTTGGCGTTTCCGAGCCGCGAAAAAAAATCGAACTGTTCACCTTTCTCGACCCGGCGGGAAAACCCATCAGCCTCGCGCACGGTGTGATGGCACCGATGCCCGACCCGCAATTGCTGCTGCACGACAACGGTCTGTTCACGCTGACGACTTATCGTTTCACCGCGCCGCCGGAAATTTGCACGGTGGGCGAGCGCGAGCACAAACTGCATCCGGAGATTCCTTTGACCTACACCAACCTGCTGTTCCCCGGCAAGAGCACCATGCCCGTGAGCCAGATCCCGCTGCAGTTCAATGCCCACAGCGGCGTGTTCGATCTCTTGCGCAGCGAGCAGTTCAAGGACGCGCGCGGCGTCACGGAGACGCGCCTCACGCTGCGCCTCACGCGCCACCGTCTCGCCACAGGGGCGGGATTCAACATGTCCTTCGTCCGCGTCTTTCACGAGGGCGACCAGGAGTTCGCCGCCGCCGGGCGCACCTGCCAGATTTCGCTGTCGCCGCCGGACGCCGCCATCCTCAAGAATGCGGCCGCGCAAACCGTGAGCTTTCCGCCCGTGCCGGACGCGCCCGCGACTTCGACGAAGATCGAACTCAAGGCGAAAAGCTCCGCTGGTTTGCCGGTGGATTATTTCGTGTTGAAAGGTCCGGGTGTCATCAGGGACGGCGCGTTTATTCCGACCGAAATTCCCGACGGCGCGAGCAAGCCGATTGAAGTCACCGTCGGTGCATATCAAGTCGGCCTCTTCAAAGAAACCGGCGGCGTCAAGCCGGCGGAGACGGTTTACCAGACCTTTCACCTCACGCCGCCATTTCCGAAATAAACCCTGACCAATCACTTGAATGCCTGAATCGTGAAAAGATTTTTCCCGCTAACAATTCATTTTGCATTCGCGATCACCATTGTGCCGTTGCAGGCGCAGCCGGGTTTCGTTGATGGAACCAATTATTCCGAACGCGCGGCCATTGCCTGCCGGGTTTATGCGCAGACGCCGCCGCACGGTGGTGAACCAAGGGACGTGCTGCCGCTTTATGACGCACGCATCCAGACCGGCACGGATGTGGCCGCCACCCTTCAGGCGGTGGACAAGATGATGGATGCAGCCCTGGAAAATCACGGGACCCACGCGCTTGATCCATTTTCCTTGCACGCGATTGTCCATAGCTTCTGTGTGTGCCGTGATCAATGGCCGCTGGAGTTGGCCGCCAAATTCCGCGCTTTCGCGGCGCGCTACGATTTCACGAAAGGGCCGGGCGTTTCGTTAAACTATGAATTCATGCAGGACGGCGGCGGCTGGCTCGCGGCGCAGGAATGGCCGGATTTGAAAGACCGCGCCGGCCACAATGCGAAACAAATCCAGTCGCTGTGCGGAAAAAGATTGTTGATGACCTTTGCGCAAATCACCGCCGAAAATTCGCCGGAATACGAGGCGCCATTGTATTACGGCACAGATTTGATGGCGGTGCGGATGCTGGCGGAGTTCGCGCGCGACGCGGAAATGCAGCGTGCCGCGCAACTCACGCTGGAGTGGATGCTCATCCAGACGGCGTCGTATTGGCATCACGGCTATTACATTTCCTCGGCCGGCCGCGCGAAATACTGGGGTTCGAACGATTTGAGTCCCGACAATCCCGGCCCGACGACGGCGATGGCGTTTCTGCTGTTCGGCGGCAACCGGCCCGCGCGGCTGGCGGGTGTGCCGGCCGGTTACTGGCTGGCACATCCCGGCAAATGCCTGCCGTTGGACTGGCTCTCGGCGTGGTCGGCGGCATTGCCGGAAACGCGCCTTGTCACGGGCAGCGTGCAAATTCCGTCGCACGGAATTTTCGTGCGCAAAATGGCGTGGTTCACGACCGGCTACGGTCTCGCCAGCGAGCGCGACGACGGCACGTGGGAGAAAAGTTATCTCTATAAGGAATCGCGGCGCACGATGCTCAAGTGGATTTCGGACAAGCCGGAAAGTTCTTTCACCGTGCTCCAGGAAAACCGGGTGCGTCCGCAGCAGGACGGAAAAAATAAATTTGCCTACGGCGAAAATCCCTACGCGCAGGTGATGCAGCACGAAGGCACGCTCATCGGCTTATATGACGTGCCGGCCAGCTACGGTTTCTGGAAAATCGCGGCGCCGTTCACCACGCACGGTGCGATTGCGCGGCGTAGCGAACGCGACGGCTGGGTGTTTTGCCACGGCGGCTCGATGCTGTTCGCGTTCCGGTCAATGCGGCCGGCCCACTGGGCGAAACCAAATGCGCACGAAAGCCTGGATCTGCTCGAATGTGACGAATCGCGCAATGGCTGGATTCTGGAAACCTCGCCGCTCGCACCGTTTGCCGGCGGCGGCATCGCGGCCGAGCTGGATCGGTTCGCCGATGCCGTTTTAAGCAAGACCAAAATCGCCGGTGACACAATAGCGGTTCCGCCGCGATTAATTTTTACCAACCTGGCCGGACACACGCTGGATCTGCGCTGGCATCCGCCGGCGGAAAAGTTTTGCGGCCAGTGCGTGCTTGACGGCAAGCCGGTGGATTACGATTCCTTTCCGCTGCTGGCCACGCCGGGAGTAAGGCAAACCGTGGGTGGACCGCTACTAATCACCCTGCCTGACGGGGGGGCGCGGGTTTATGACTTTAAACATTGGGCCGTGGAGTTCCGGCCTTGACGCAATTCAGACCCGGCCTGCTGCAAATCAACCCCTTTCCTCGGTTGGCAAACGGCCGCTATCATCTCCGTCATCATCCAAAAAAACTTCGAGGCTGTGTCGGTGTTTTTTGATCGGTGCCAAAAAAGTGTCTGGCTTTGTTCTTTGTCGGCGTGAAAATAAATTAACACATGAAAAAAATCTGCCTGTTTGCCCTGACGGTGTTTACCCTGCACGTTTTCGCCGAAGCGCCGCGCCATCTGCCGGGCGAGCTGGACGCGGATGAAATCCTCAACGGTGCTTATCCGTGGCCGGCCTCGCCCGCAACCGATGTCAGCTACGATGCCGCCGGCTTTGCCACGAACCATCTCTCCCCGGTCCCGCCGGCCTATGTGCATCCGCGGATTCTTTTCAGTCCAGGCGACCTGCCGGACCTGCGCCGCCGCGTGGACGACACGCCGATGGGCCGGGCGCTGATGAAAAACCTGCGGGCGCGCGTCTATGACGCCATCAAAAAGCCCGGCGAATGGGGAACCAAATTTTACGACGCGCTCGCGGCGGGCGACCTGGCCGCCGCCAAAGAGTTGCTCGCGGAAAAAAAAGGCAAGCCGCCGGGCATCGGCCATTACCAGCCGTTCATCGAGGCATTTGCGATGGAGGCGCTGGACGCCCTGATCTCCGACGACGCGAAGCGCGGGCAAAAAGTCGGGGCCGCCCTGGCTAATTACGCCGCGCTGGCCGAGCCGGCGATTGACGCCGCGCTGGCGCAGCCGCTGGGCGACGACGTGTGGCGCGTGAAAATCAACGGCCCGCAGACCGGCGACTGGAGCAGCGATCAGGGCATCCGCGATTTGGTCGGCTACGAGATTCTTGGCTACACCTACGACTTCGCCTACAACTTCATGACCGACGCGCAGCGGGCGCAGGTGCGGCGCGTGATTGCCAAGATGACGCACGGCGAGCTGTGGATGGGCGCGCGGCTGCCGCATCATTTTCGCAACTGGAACTGGTGCGCCGTGGGCTTGAGCCAGCCATTGCTCGCGCTGGCCATCGAGGGCGAGGACGGCTACGACCCGCGCGTCTTCAGACTGGGCGCGCAAATTGCGCACGACTATTTTTCCTACGCCATTTCGGACAAGGGCTTTTCCACTGAGGCCGTGGGCTACACGCAGTTCGGGCTGGTCTGGGCGAACCCGTTCGTCGTGGCGATGGCGCGGCGCGGGGACAATCTGCTCACGCAAAACCACCTGCGCGGCATGATTGACTGGTATCTGCAAACGATGGAGCCGTCCGCCGCAGGGCTTGGTCACGGACCAACCAACGCCGATGCGGAACAGCTCCAGCGCAGCCTGGCGCAGGCGTGGACCAGCCACGGCGACGGCGGCGACGAGGGACCGGCCATCTGGACGATGGCGATGTGGAAATACTTTTATCCGGACGACCCCAAGGTGGATTTGCTCTGGCGCGTGGTGGTCAACGCGACGCGAGGCGAACCGTTCATGGGAAGTTTTCATCTCATCGAGCCGCTGATCTGGGCGAACGGCTCGTCCATCGCGCCGGAGCCGCTGGCGGCGGAAAAACTGAAGCTGCCGCTGGAAATTTTTGACCCGGCGCGCAGTTCGCTCATCGCCCGCAGCGGCTGGACGACCAACGCGGCGGTGGTGCAGTTCGAGTGCCGGACGGATTCGGTGGGCGCGAGCCACGAGCATGCGGATCGCGGCGCGTTCACGTTTTCCGCGCTGGGCCGGCAGTGGGCGAAGGACAATTTCCGCTCTGTGGAATCGCGGCATCACAACAGCGTCCTGATTGACGGCCTGGGCGAAGGCTACTGGCCGGGCCCCGGCAAATGGCTGGGGCTGGACGACGAAAACTGGGCGCTCGTTGCGGCGTGCGATGCGAAGGATTGTTACGACTGGTGGTGGCCGAAGGAGATTGTCACCGAAGACCCGGAGACATTTGCCCGGTTCGATTATCCGCGCTGGTCAAGCAGCCAGTTGCAGGCCGAAAAATTTCGCCAGGAGACCGCCGGCCAGTTGCCGGAACGCGACCCGCGCCCGTCGGTCGTCAAACATTGGACCGGTTTCGAGGCGCATGACCCGAGGATGTGGGACGAGGACACCTGGCCCGTGCGCCTGCCGCACAACCCGGTGGCGTGCGCCTTCCGCACGCTGGCGTTCGTGCGCGGGCCGCAGCCATATGTGCTGGTGGTGGACGACATCCAGAAAGATTCGCAGGAACGGCTTTACGAATGGCTGATGCAGATGGGCATGAACACCGCCGTCGCGCGCATTGCTGGCAAAGAAATCATTTTGTGCGATGCGACCGTGCCGGTGGACGAGGCCGGCGTGCCGCAGCCGCGCAAGGGCGACCGCGAACTGCTGGTGCGCGTGCTGGACTGCGGCGTGCCCGCGCAGCCGCATGACTACCAGGCCACGCCGTCGTTCCGGCTGGAAACTTTCGAGCGCAAGGACACGCTGGTGCCGGACGCGCCGGCCAGCACGCTCGCCGGCGCGCGTTCGTTTGGATTGGACCGGCGGCTGGTAATCGCCAGCCGGTCGGCGGCGCCGAATTTCAAGATCCTGCTCTGGCCGTTCCGCGCGGGCGAGCCGCCGCCGGAAACCGTCTGGGACGACGCGCGGACAAAACTGACCGTCAGCGCCGGAACCAGCACGGACACCATCACGTTCCAGCCGGGAACCGGCGGGCGGACGCAGGTGGAACTGTCGCGGCCCGGCGAACCGGCGGTCACGGTGAAATGAGGCCGTGATGAACGCCGGCCACCATGGACAAAAAGCCTGCCTTTGCGTTGAAAAGAAAGGCGGCCGAAAAACCGCCGAATCGCAGCGGCACAATCATCTGTTCCATTTGCAGGCGATTCCATTTTCTGCAAGACCGTCGGCGGTTTTAAGCCGCCGGCCGTTTTATAAAAACGCGCGCCGCAAAACATCCCCCCCTTGACGCAAAATAGACCCTTCACTAACCGGCGAAGTTGTAGTCTTGTTATGCGACACCGCAACAATCAATTGCCGAAGCCAACCCATTCTCAAATGAAAATGAAAACCTCATCCATAAACTGCACCACAAAACTGTCCCTCTTGCTGGCGGCGCTGGCCAGCATTGCCTTTGGCATTCAAAGTGTCCGGGCCGCCCAGACCACCATCTACAAGGCGAACACCGCCACGCTGAATTCAGCCACCCTCGATTGGACGACGACTTCGGGTGGTTCTACGGGCGTGGCTCCCGCCGTCAACGAAGTCGGCACTTTTGACAGCACCCTTGTCAGTGGTGTCTTGACGCTCGGCGGCAATGTCACTTTGGATCAATTGGTGTTTGGTTCCACGGCTCCGGCCGTGACCGTTGGCCCCACCGCGAGCAGCACGCTTACGCTGGGCTCGACCAACAGCGGTTCCGGCATTGACATGTCGGCGGCGACCGCCAACGTGCAAATTGGCTGCACGACGAAGTTCAACACCAACGTGACCATCAGCGTGGCTTCCGGGCGGACGCTGACTTTTACCAACGCCGCCGCAATCAGTCAGTCGGCCGGCAGCACGACCACATTCAGCGGTGCGGACGGCACGTCCACATTGGTCATCACCAATATTGCCGGTGAAGGATCCGGCGGCACCTTGACGGCGGGAGCCCTGTTGAAGATGACTCAGGGTCATATCTATTACTTCGGCGGCCGCGGCCCGAATTGCAACCTTGAGATTGACGGGGGCACGTTTGACATTCCCGGCGCCCGTTTGAACCTCGCCGTGAACAACCAGACCTTCACCATGACGGGCGGATTTTTGAACTTTCCCAGCACCTCCAGCTTCGGCCTTCGTTTGGCCGGCGCCAATGGAGTAAACGGAGCCAGCCAGGTGGCTTCTTGGACGGGCACGCAATCCGGCGGCACGAATAATATTTTCAAGGGCGGCGGGGCTGCCGCCGGCGGATTCCTATTGGGCGGCAATGGCAATGTTTCCGGTTCGTGCAGCTACACATTGTCCGGGACTGGTGTCATCAATTCCGTGGGTGGCGGGTCGGATGGCACATTTTCGCTGGGAGCCGACCAGACCCTGGCCTACACCACCACCTTCAACCTGCAAGGCGGAAAACTGATTGTAAGCGGAAATCAAACCACCACCAACGGAGCCGACATCTCCGGCTACACGGCTGGAGCCAAACAGGTGTTCTATTGGACCGGCGGCACACTGGTGTGCGGCTCCTATGTGGCGTCGTGTTTGCAGAACTCCGCCGGCGGCCCTTATGGCGTGCTGACCAACTACGGCGGCACGCTCGCTCCCGGCGACGTCGGCACGGCGGGCAAGACCATCATCAACGGCAGCTATGTGGCCACCGCCTCGTCCGTGCTGGACATTGACATCAATGGTTCCAGCCCGGCGAACACTTTCCAGACCAACACGGCCAGCCTGGGTTACGATGTGGTCGCCGTCACCAACACGGCGGTCCTGGCGGGCAGCCTGGTCGTCCGCACCAATGGCGCGGCGATCGGAGCCGGGCCGTTCACCGTGCTCACCACCGTGGCCAGCGGGCTGTCAGGCAATTTCAACAACATTTATAATAACCGTGTGACCATCGCAAATGCCGGCGGTGCGAGCTATCTCGTCACCTACGGGACCGCCAGCCTGCAATTAAGCAGTTGGGCGGCGCTCTCCGCCGCCTGGACGGTCGGCAATGCCAGCGCGCCCGCCGGCAGCACCGTCACCTTCACCGACAACGGTTCCGTCGGTGCCATCACCAATTGGATTGTGAACTTCGGCGACGGCAATTCCTACACGAACAGCAGCAGCGTCGGCGCGAGCACCACCCATGTCTATGTCGGCGGCAGCTACACGGCCACGCTGACCGTGGTCGCCTCGGACGGCTCCACGGCCACCGTCAGCCAGGCCATCACTGCGTCGAGCAATCCGACCGTGGCGTGGCTGGGCACGGCCTCGGCCAACTGGAACACGGCGGACTTGAACTGGACCAACCTGACTTCCGGCGGCCTGACGACGCATTATGCGGACGGCGACCCGGTGGTTATCAATGAATTGGGCAGCGCGCATCCGACCATCAATCTGCTGGCCGGCGTGGCGGTCGCGCCCGCCTCGGCGGCCTTCAGCAACAGCGCCACCACCTACACCGTGCAGGGCGCGGGCAAGATTACCTCGACGGCGTCGCTGACCAAATCGCTGGCGGGCACGACGATTATTTTGACCACGAATGATTATACCGGCGGCACGACCATCAACGGCGGCACGTTGCAGCTCGGCGACGGCGCGACGGCCACCGGCACGCTCGGCGGCGGCACGATTGCCGACAACGGCGCGCTGGTGCTGAACCCGGCCGGCGCTGCCTCCGTCACCAACGTCATCAACGGCTCCGGCACGGTGGCCATAAATAATTCCACCGTGACGCTGACGGCGGCGAACGGTTACAACGGCGGCACGACGGTCAGCAATGGCGCGACGGCGGTCATTAGCGCGGACAACAACCTCGGCGGCGCCGGTTCCGGCCTGACGCTGAACAACGGCACGGTGCAGGTGACCACGGCCACGGCGTTCACCTTGAGCCATCCGCTGACGGTCAGCGCCGGCGGCGGCACGCTCAACCTGGCGAACACGCTGACCACCACCAATGCCAACACCGGCAGCGGCACGCTGGCCGTCAGCGCCGGCGTCCTGCAAGTCGGCGCGGCGGGCACGGCGGGTTCCGTGGCGGGGAACATTTCGCTCGCCGGCGGCGGCCTGGCTTACGGCCGCACGGACACCATCACGCCCGGCGGCACCATCGCGGGCAGTTCCACCGGCAGTTCCATTACCAACGCCAGCACGGCGGGCGGCAACACCAACACGCTCACCTTTGCCGACGGCAACAACACCTTTGGCAACATCCTGAACACCTCGTCCGGCCTGCTGAACCTGACCGGTTCCGACAATTCCACCAACATCGTCAGCGGCAGCGGCGGCTTGAGCTACAGCGGCAATTCATCGCTGGCCGTCAGCGGCGGCACGTTCACCGTGACCAACGCCAATGTCGTGGGCAGTTCCGCCAGCAGTTCCACCGGCACGCTCATCATCAATGGCGGCACGGTGAACTCCTCCTACGCCAATGGCAACAACGGCGGCTCGCGGCATTTCAAGGGCAACCTGACCATCAACAGCGGCGGCACATTCTACATCACCACGGATCGCTTGAGCATGGATGACAGCAGCGGTTCGCAGGCGCTGACCCTCGCCGGCGGCAGCCTGCTTTTTGACAACAGTTCGGGCGGCGGAAGTTACGGATTCCGTTTTGGCAACGACGGCGGTTCCGGCCAGGCCGGGGTTAATTTTACCGGCGTGCAGACGAACGGCCTGCTGCTTTGCTCCAACGCCCCCATCAACCTGGGCGGCATCACGGCGGGGAAAACCGCCAGCTACACCTTGTCAGGCGGCACGATGGCGGTGGTCGGCAGCGGAGCCGGGTTGATCCTGGATGCTGAAACCAACGGCCCGGGCAGCGCCGTCTTCACGCTCACCAATACGGCGAAGCTGACCGTGCTGGGGACGATTAGCGGCAACAATCCTAACACCACCTCGGTGCAAATCTTCTCGTTCCTTGGCGGAACTCTGGCGGCCAACGCTGTTGACATGACTTATCTCCGCGACACGGCGGCGGATCCGGTCGGAACCTTCGTTAACGCCGGCGGCACGCTGCTGCCCGGCGATGTGGGGTATCCCGGACGGCTGACGGTTACCGGCAATTACAGCAATGCCGCCACCGCAGCGTTGGGCATTGAAATCGGCGGTATTACGGCGGCCAGCGCCGGCCAGGAAACCATCAACACCAACCGCTATGACAATGTGCTCGTCACCGGTGCGGCCACGCTGGCCGGCAACTTGAACCTGGCCCTCATCAACGGTTTCGAACCGTCTGTCGCGCAAAACCGGACTTTCACCATCCTGACCGCCACCAACGGCGTGACCGGCACCTTCGCCAACACCAACATTAGCGGACGGGTGAGCCTGGTCGGTGATGCCACCCGCAGTTTTGCCGTCAGCATCAGTTCAACGAACGTGGTGTTGAGCAATTACCAGACGCCCTCGCCGCAGGCGTATTTCACCCAGAATATTAACGTCGGCGCGGCTCCGCTGACGGTCATCTTCACCAACCTGTCCAACGGCAGCAGCCTGACCAACCTATGGAGCTTCGGCGACGGCGGCACTTCCATCTCAACCGCCGCCACCGTTTCCCACACCTACACTCTTGCCGGGACAAACATCGTCAGTTTGACGGTCGGGAACACACTCGGCGTCAGCACTTACACCGTGAGCAACTCTGTGACTGTTACTAATCTAGTTATAATCCTTGGCACGAACGCGCAGTTGGCGAACTTGGTCATCAGCAACAGCGCTGGCGCATTGACCTTGAGTCCCGGCTTCACGACGAACGGATATGCTTACTCCACGACGAACGCGTATGGTGCCGGTCCGGTGACCGTGCTGGTGACGAACGTGGATGCGACGGCGACGAACACGCTGTTATTAGGCGGCAATTCGCAAGGGTTGCTGACCAACGAAATCGCCAGCGCGCCGCTGACTCTGGCCGTCGGAACGACCAACGTGACGGTGCAGGTGGTGTCGCAGGATTTGTCGCAGACGAACAATTATATTGTGGCGGTGACGCAGTTGGGATCGTCGGCCAGCCCGACCACCTATCTGACGTCACTGGTGGTGAGCAATGCGGCGAACGCGGCGCTTGGCTTTAATCCGACATTCCAAACCAACACCGTATTGAGCGAGATCTACGCGGCGACCAACAGCCTGGCGAGCACACCGCTGACGGTGACGGTGACCAACATTGACGGGACGGCGACGAACACGCTACTCATCAACGGAACACAGTTTCAGTTGCTGACCAATGGCCTCACCAGCAGCCCGCTGACGAGTTTGGTCGAAGGGTCGAACAATGTGACGGTGCAGACGGTGTCGCAGGATTTGACGGTGACGAACAATTACACGGTGAATGTGACGTTGCTGGGCACTAACTCGCTGCTGTCCTACTTGAGCCTTACGCCGGCGGGGACGCTGTCGCCGACGTTTAACGCTGCCACGAACAGCTACAATGCGACGAACACCTATGTGAACAATCCGGTGACGGTGGCGGCGACCAGCGCGGATGCGAACGCGACGCTGGCATTGAACCTCAACGGCGCCGGCTATGGTGCGGCGGTGACAAACAGCCTGTCCATCGGCGGCAACACCTTGGTGCTGCCGGCGAACACGGTGGTGGTGCAGGTGGTGTCGCAGGACTTGTCGCAGACGAACACCTATGTGGTGAATGTCTTGTTGCAGCCGAGCCAGACGGTGCCGAAGCTGACGAACAGCGTGAGCGGGAACAACCTGGTGCTGGCGTGGCCGGCGGATCACCTGGGCTACCGGCTGCTGGTGCAGACGGGCAACCTGAACAAGGGCGTGAGCGGCAACATCAACGACTGGACGACGGTGGCGGGCTCGCAGTCCATTACCTCGACGAACATCGCGATCATCAAGGCCGGCGTCACCAACGAGTATTACAAGCTGGTCTATCCATAAAGGCATTGGACAAATCTTCGTGACGGTATTGGGTTGCCGTCACAAAGACCGGATTGGGTTCCGGTTTGGGGTGGGTGGCGGCGTTAATGGGGTGACGCCGCCACCAGTAAAAAATGACCTCGCGGTCGCCGCCACTTTACAATTTTGGCTCATCCAACTGGTTTAACTTTGTTTCCAACTGCCCCACCGTTCGGTTGGCGGCTAGAAGTTGATTAAAAAACGACTTTCGTTCCTTGTTCAGTTCACCAATCAAGTAATCCTTGCCCCGGTTGGCAATTTTCAAATCCATGATTTCCCGTTCCATTTCTTGAATATTCCGCTCATCAGCGGCTTTTGCCATAGCGGTTGTCGGCGAATGTTTCACGTGTGCCACAGAACTTCCGAAGGCTTCCGAAGCGGGTGCCTCGCTTGATTTGTTCGCCCGCTGAATTTCCTCTTGGATCACCGCCTCGACGCTCTGCGGCGTGATGAAGTATTTGCGCTCGTTCGGATCAAAATAACTGTCCAGCCGAGTAATTCCCTGACGATTCGGTTGACACCAATTAATGATGCTGCGTTCCGTCCGCGCCACACCCGCCGCTTCAAACATCCGCGCTGTTTCCCGCACCGTCAGCGTGTGATTTTCTTTACGTTCCGAAATCTGCGGAATCTTGCCGAATGCTTCCGAGTCATTCGGTAACGTGCGGAACTCTACCGAAGATTGCGGAACATCAAATGGTGCTTCCGCATTTTGCGGAATGTGGCCGGGCGGTTTCGGTAGTTGTCGTGATTCATTTTCCGTCGTCATGGTTAGTCTCATTTTATCATGCCATGAATTTTTTGTGAACCCGACCTGTGGATTGGCGGGGATTGAAAATCTTTGCTATGATGCTAGACATGGAGAAACCTTCGCGCGACTTCAAGGGCATCTGGATTCCGAAGGAGATTTGGGAGTCCGAACAACTTTCCATCATGGAAAAAGTTTTGTTCGTGGAAATTCATTCGCTCGACAACGAGCGCGGTTGTTACGCATCCAATCGGTATTTTTCCGAATTCTTCCACGTCAGCGAACGCCAGATTCAAACCCACATCGCCAATTTGAAGGTGAAGGGATTTGTCACCGTCACCATCAAAGACCGTTACGACCGCGTCATCCGGGCGGCGGGCAAGCACGCCCGCGTCCATGGCGAAGAGCTGCGACAACTGCGCCAAGATCGGGCCAAACTTGTCCACAGGTTCCGCGTAGGGGGGTATGAAGAAAACCTCATAGGGGGTATGAAATAAAGTTCGTTCCCCCTACGAAGAAAACTTCGTGATAGTAATACAATGAGTAATACAAATAGAGACCTCTGAAAAAGGCCGTTTGAGCTGTTTGTTTTGATGTCACCGATATTTTTCAACGTGAAAATCGTTTGCCGAACTGAATGCCCAGGCACTTTTGCGCCTTGCGGCCGGACATTTTCGCCCGATGGCGGGCGGTTGCGGCATGGTTTTTCATGCCCCACTCAAAGTGGCCAGCCGTTTCAGGTTCCAACACACGCATTTGAACTCCAGTTCCAACCGGTTGCGTTCGCGGCCCACATACCGCACCCGCCGATAACCCGCGCTGCGCTTCCACCAGCCAAATACTTTCTCAATCTTACACCGGATCGAACTGAACAGCCGGTTCGCCCGCACCGCCGAGTCCCGCAGCTTCTCGCCGCGACTGGGCTTGCGCAAAATCCCGTTGGCGACGCCATGCCGCCCGCACCACTCGCTGCGTTCCCGACTCCAATACGCCTTGTCGGCCATGACCATTTCCTTGTCGCCCTTGACCACGCTTTCAAATTCCCGGCTGTCATGCACGTTGGCCGCCGTCAGCGTGACGGCGCGGATGAGGGTGTTGGTTTCATCCACCGCGACGTGCGCCTTGTAGCCATAATGCGGCTGGCCTTGTTTCACCGTGTAACCGGCCTCCCCGTCACCGCCGGTTTGATCACCCTTGGCCGGCGCACGGCGGGCGGCTTGCAACAAAGTCGCATCCACCAGCGTGCAGGTCTTCAAAATCAATCCCTTGGCTTGCAGTTGCCGATTGACCAACGCCAGCAGGTTTTCGTGCAGGCCATGTTCGCGCAACCGTTGGCGGAACCGCACCAACGTCGTTTCATCCGGCACAGCCTCCTGCAATCCCAACCCCACGAAACGGCGCCAGCTCAAGCGGTCGCTGACGAGTTCCTCGCACTGCGGGTCAGAAAGACCATAGCAGTGCTGGAGCAAACTCATTTTGAAGAGCGCCAGCGGCGCACAGGGCGGACGCCCCGTCGTTGCCGGATACATCGCCTGCAACGCCTTTTCCACCGGCTTCCAATCCGAGGTTCGATCCAGCCGTTCCAGAAATTCGTTGGTCGGCGTGGCGATCATCAGGCTGTCCAGCAATCCCATTTGTGCGTTGGTCGTCGTTTGCATGCTTCTCTGACGCATCATCAAATCATCCGTTCAAAAGAGTTTTGCAGAGGTCTCTGTTTAAAAACACGTCATGAACAACAGCCTGAACTGAAAGCCCGCCATGCCATGCGAGAACTACACGCCCTCCTCAACATCCTCCGGCATTATGCCTTCTGCGGGGAATTGCAGATTGGGAATATGTTATAAATATGGCGTTGCATTTATAACGGAACTGACACATATTATCCGCGTCGTGAGACTGAATGACAAAATTCTGAAGAGGCTGAAGCGGGCCGGAACGAACCGGGTGTTCACCCGGTCGGATTTCCTTGATCTCGGTTCGACGCACGCCATCGGGATGGCGATTCAGCGATTGTTGCGGGCGGGCAAACTGCGACGGGTGGCTCGCGGGCTTTACGATGTTCCCCGCACACATCCATTGTTGGGCGAACTGTCGGCATCATCTGATGCCATCGCAGCGGCGATTGCGCGGCGGGACGGTATTCGTCTGCAAACCACGGAAGCGGCGGCGGCTAATCTCCTAAATCTCTCGGAACAGGTGCCGGGGCGCATTGTCTATGACGCAGACCGGCGGCGGCGTTCAGTGAAAGTGGGGCAGCGCACCATCGAGTTTCGCGAGCGTTCGCGGCGCAAGATGGCGGCGGGCCGGGCGAGTGGACTGGTCATGGCGGGGCTGCGCGCGGTCGGTCGTCAGCATGTGACGCCGGAGCGACTGGCGCATTTGCGAAAATTATTGAAACCGGCAGACCGCCGCCGGTTGCTGCAAGACCTGCGCTATGCGCCGGCTTGGATGCACGCCCATTTGCGGTTCATCGCCGGTGAGAAAAAGCCGGCATGAACCGCATTGCATCCATGCCGGTGACGGAGCGCCGCGTTGTGTTCGCGGAAGCGGCGGAACGACTGCAAATCCAAATGGTGATCGTCGAGAAAGATTTCTGGGTTTGCTGGATGCTGGGCCGGTTGTTTGAACACCCAGAGTGGCGTGAAGCGTTAGTGTTCAAAGGCGGCACGGCGTTGTCGAAAGTTTTCGGGATTATACGTCGTTTTTCGGAGGACATTGATTTGTCGGTTTCGCCCGCAACGCTGGGAATTTCCGAATCAGAGGTGGATGAGGCCGGGAGTCGTCGGCAGCGCGATCAGTGGATGGTTAATCTGGAGGCAGCCTGTGGCAAATGGGTGGCGCAACAATTGCAGCCGCAACTGGAAGAAGGCATTCGCGCTGTGCTTAGCCAGAGGCCGGGCGGACAAAGCTGGCTGGAGTATCAACTGGACACAGCCACGCATTCGCCGGTGCTGCTTTTTTATTACCCGTCCGTGCTCGCGGCGGGGGCAGGCTACATCCGCCGCTGGGTGAAACTGGAGTTTGGTTCGCTGACGGATCAGCGGCCTGTGGGCCAGCATCGGGTGCGTCCGTGGTTGGCGGATATTTTGCCCGCGCCGCTCGCGCAAATGGGTTGCGATGTAGTGGCGCTGGAGGTGGAACGGGCATTTTGGGAAAAGGCAACCATCCTGCACGCGGAGCATCACCGCGATTTGAAAACGCCGATGCCGGGTCATTACTCGCGACACTACGCCGACGTGGCGGCGATGGCAAACCGGCCGGAAACGGCGCGCGCACTGGCGGACGACGATTTGCGTGCGCGGGTGGTAGTTTGGAAATCGCGGTTCTTTGCCCGAAGCTGGGCGCGTTACGATTTGGCGCAGCCAGGAACATTCCGACTCGCACCGCCAGCGCCACGCATGGCCGAATTGACGCGAGATTATCAGGAGATGCGGGATATGTTCCTTGATGCACCTCCATCCTTTGACATGGTTCTGGAAACGCTCAATCGGCTGGAAGCCCGGATAAATCGAATCGGATGAGCAATTTCGCACGTCCCTTTTGTCGGGCTTGCGTTTTAATCCGGCTGTGCTATTTATTTTCTTGAGACAGGACGAAAGTCTGGATTCTCCCTACTTGGCTAGGTCGGCGAAAGCCGATGCGATAATGCCCTTAATCCCAATCATGGGTCAGGCAATTCTGCCTGTTTTCTACCTCAATTGAGGCTTCATTGGCGAGAACTGAAGTCGGTTTGCTGTCAGTTTGATGACCCCCACTTCTCAAAGCATGGCTATGCCGTGCTTTGGGAAGTCGGTTTTTTGAATTCAAAAAACTGTAACGAATTCATTACAACCTAATGAAATGAATTCCGGTAAAAACAGCGGCGAAATTTTATTCGCGATGAAAAAGCGCAATTTTATCTGGCGACAAGTCGGCAAACGGCGTAACGAGCTTGAATGGACACAATGCGATTTGGCCGACCGGTTGGTGGATGCCGGTTGGCAAAATGCCACGCGCAGCACCGTTTCCAAAATCGAAGACGGCTCGCTGCGGATTGATCTGACGCAGTTGTATTACCTGGCCGTGGCGCTCCGCGTTCATCCGATCCATTTCCTGCCCAAAATGGACTGGAGCAAGCCAGTCAAAGCTCAAATTTGTTCCCAATGAAAAACCAGTAAAGGACGTATGGAAACAATTCCAGAGAGCAAAGAACAAACCGCCACGCCGCCAGTTGAACGGCTCGCTTACTCAGTGCAGGAAGCCGCCGACATGCTGGGAATCAATTATTTCACCATGTATCGGCTTATCCAGCGGCAGAAAATCAAAACGTGCCGGGTGTTGCGCGGCAAACTGCTAGTGCCGCGAACTGAACTGCTCCAACTGCTCCAAACCGACTTGAGGTAAATTATGAACTATTACGAACGACCCACGCTGCTTCAAGAACGGGCCTATACCGAAGCCAGACAGCAGTTCGTGGAGCATCTGAATCAATTCAAGGCCAACTGCGATGCCCTTCACAGTATTGAGGCCAATCTGTCAGTGACAGCAAACGATGTTTCCAAAGCCGCCCGGCAAGCATCCGGCCGCATCATTCAAACCGACGACGGCACGCTATGGCAGCACGACGTTGATTTGACCAGAATCACGTCCGTTTGTCATCGGCATACGCCGGCAGGGTTGGAATTTGCGGTTGTCGAATGTCTGCCACTAAAATCCGGGGAGATGAAAGACGTTTTGACCCTGGGTAACGACGCGACGGAAGTTTTGCAGCAGTTCGCCCGCGACCAGCGACAAGTTTTTAAGGTTTGGAAAGACGACCTCACCGCACAGGTGCGGGAACATTTGGCGGAAAAGTATCCCCATCAGGACATGAGCATCGTCGCCGAGTCGTTTGAGATCAAACTGACCCGCGAGATGTCACGCCGGGAAACGCTTGCTCAAAATCAGAGTCGTGGTATCCATGTTTGAAGTTGCGGCGCGAAATTCATCGCGGAACGTTCTGGAGACAGGTTCGGAGCGAAGGCATTAATCTGATACTGCAATTTGATACTGTTTGCCATTTTTATAGCAAAACATGACCCAAGCGAAGCAAAGCTCAAATGTGAAATCGTCAATTTTTACGGGCTTTTTGCAATCAAAGGCAACGGCTGCCAAATCTGGCAAAAGGTCGTTTTGTGACTACGGATCAGCAGGTTTCAGGTTCAACTCCTGATGGGTGCACCATATTTTACAAGGTGTTTAGAGTTTTTCTAAAAACTCCTCAATTTGGCTTGGCCACTTCTTGGCCACTTTTGGAACTTTCGTAACAAGCTTATTTTTTCTGAGCTCATGGGATTTTTCACCAAGAAAGCTCCGGATGGCCAAAAGCAAAAGGCACCCCGAAATAATCAGAGTGCCTTTGCGAGAATTCTAAAATTATTTCTTCACGCCCAAGATCGCGTCCTTGGCTGCTTTGGCGACCCTGAACTTCACGACTTTCTTGGCCTTGATCTGGATCGTTTCACCAGTCGCAGGATTACGACCGACCCTGGCTTTGCGATTGACCAGAACGAGCTTGCCGAGACCAGGAATCGTGAATGAATCCTTGGCGTGTTTGTAGGCCAG
>Ga0302201_10000206_pt1 | contig 51617 bp, 44 predicted proteins | sample II_Bog_N3_2_FD_194586 | JGI IMG/M metagenome (GOLD analysis project Ga0302201, IMG submission 194586) | Peat permafrost microbial communities from Stordalen Mire near Abisko, Sweden - II_Bog_N3_2 | ecosystem: Environmental > Terrestrial > Soil > Wetlands > Peat | place: Sweden: Abisko... | reverse complement strand
ACCGTGTCGATCGAGTACACCACCGTCTCCAGTCGGCTCAGCCGCTGGATCTTCTGCACCACCGCCGGAACAGACGTGTCAAACGCCGTCGCCCTACCCGTAATCAGCCCTGCGATCCGCCCCAGCACTCCGCTGCGCGCATGCCGGACAAACACGGCGCACGCGGCCACCCCCAGCAGCACCGCCAGCAGGATTCCCAGCATGCGGCTGCCATAGCCATACCGCGGCCCCGTATAGTATTGCGTCGTCATCGTCGCCCCCTACCTCGATTCGTTTCCTGTTCCCTGTCGTCCATACTCCGCTATCATTCTCCGCAGACATAGGGAGACTTCCGGCATGGACCTGCTCGCCCGTCGCACCCGCACCAGCATACCCGTCTTCGTGGCCACGGGCGCAGCGCTCCTGGCTTTGGCAGCCGTTTCGCCCGGCCGCGCGCAGCAGTCCGCCCAGCCCCAGTACACCATACGCCAGCGCGTGCCGCTCACCATCGTCGACGTCACCGTCACCGACGACAAGGGCCATCCCGTCCACGGCCTCCCCCAGTCCGACTTCACCCTCCTCGAAGACGGCCAGCCCATGGCGCTCGCAAGCTTCGACGAGCATCGCACCGACACCGCACCAACCGCCGCACCCGCGCCCGCACTCATCCTTCCACCCAACACCTTCACCAATGCAATGCCCGCGCCGGCCAGCGTCCGTCCCCTCAACATCCTGCTCATCGACAATCTCAACACCCCCACCCAGGTCCAGCAGCGAGTCCAGATGGAGATGCTCGCCTTCATCCAGCGCATGCCGTCCGGTACGCCCATGGCCGTCTTTGGACTCAGCACCCGCCTCTTCATCGTCCAGGGCATCACCACGGATCACGAATTGCTGAAAGCCGCCGTCTCCAGCAGTAAGAACCTCGTAATTGCTCCGCCTACTCAGGATCTCAACCAGGATCCGGCGGACATCGCGGACCACGCCCCACCCATGCCCAATGATCCATGCGACGAGACGGACACCGCGCGCACCTCCCAGCGCGCCGAATACACTCTCAACGCCATGCGCCAACTGGCCCGCTACCTCTCCGGCATGCCTGGCCGCAAGAACCTGATTTGGATGAGCGGCTCGTTCCCCACCGAGTGGCCGCCGGAGTACCTACCCGGCGCGGGCACCTGCTACGACTATCGGGACGCACTCAACGCCGCCACCGACCTGCTCGCCCGCGCCCACGTTGCCATCAACCAGATCGAGAGCCGCGGCCTGCAAGCCGACAATCGCAAGCGTCTCGAAGAGCACCACAACATGGACCTGCGCGCCGACCAGACCGGCGGCCACGCCGTCTATACCTCCAACGATCTCGGCGGCGCCGTAGCTGACGCCATCGACTTCGGGTCGAACTTCTACACCCTCACCTACACTCCCACCAACCAGACCCTCGACACCCGCTTCCGCACCATTACGGTCAAGGTCTCCCAGCCCAATCTCCACCTCACCTACCGCAATGGCTACTACGCCGTCGACCCCGCCGTCGACACCCACGGCAAGCCCGTCGCCACACTCACACCCATGCAGAACGCCCTCATGCGCGGCTCGCTCGACTCCACCCAAGTTCTCTTCAACATCAAAGTCACGGCAGTCCCCGGCACCGAACCCGCCCTCCCCATCGGCAACATTCCCGACGCCAAACAGATGCACCCGCCCTACCGCCGCTTCACCCTCGCCTATACCATCGATGCCCACGCCCTCGACTTTGCCCAGTCCCCCGACGGCAACTACCGCGCCAACTTCGAGTACGGCGTCAACGTCTACTCGCCCGACGGCACCGCCATCCTCAACTCCGCCAGCAAGGTCATCAACCCCGTCCTTCCGCCCGTCGTATACCAGTCCATGCTCAAGAGCGGCGCCGGCGCGCATCTCGACATCGACGTCCCCGCCACCGGCGAATTCTTCCTCCGCATCGCCGTCCACGACCTCGCCAGCGACCGCACCGGCTCCATCGAAGTCCCCGTCGCCTCCATCACACCACCCACCACTCAAGCCGCATCACCAAACCAGATCGCAGCACCAAAATAGTGAAAGCCATAATCAATAATTGAAGCCGTAATAGAAGCCGCCGTCATCCTGAACACAGTGAAGGACCCCTGTATTTCGCCTTTGTATTTCGCCTTTCGCTTTTGCACCTGCCGTTGTCTGTTCCCCAGCCTCACGAGAAACACACCGTGTGCCCCATTCATCGCAGCCTCATCGCGATGAGTGGGCTTCCAACAACCACCGTCCCGACCGCTTCATCCTGTACCCCGTCCTAATCGATCCAATCGGTGTTCATCGGTGTTAAGCCTTTCGCCTTTGCCGTTGTCTGTTCTTCCGCCCCAAGAGGACCACCCCATGCCCCTAACCCGAGCCGCCCTCCTCTTCGCCCTCACCCTCGCCGCCGCATCGCTCACCGCCCACGCACAAACCATGCCCACCCTCCAGGTCTACTCCCGCGAGACCATCGTCGATGTCCTCGTCACCGACAAAGACGGCCACCCGGTCCACAACCTCAAACCCTCTGACTTCACCGTAACCGAAGACGGCAAACCCCAACCCATCCGTAGCTTTCTGGAAACCAGCAAAGATATTCCACTCTCCACAGAAGCCTCCGTCTCACTCCGTAAACTCCCGCCCAACACCTACACCAATCTCCAGTCCGCCTCCGCCACCGGGCCCCTCGACATCTTTCTGTTCGACAACATAAACGACGGCGGTAACTCCTTCGTCGTGCATAAAGAGGACATCCCCGACCTGCTCAAACGCCTCCCCGCCGGAACTCAGGTCGCCGTCATGGGTCTAGCCTCCAGACTTACAGTCATCCAAAGCCCCACCTCCGACCCTTCCCTGTTGCCCAAAGGCCTCACCACCGTGCTCGACCCCTACGTCGTTATTGGCGATTCCTGCACCGTCCTCCGCGAACACATCTACGCCACCCTGCGGCAGCTCAACCAGATCGCCGACTATCTCTCCGGGCTGAAGGGCCGCAAAAACCTCATCTGGATCGGACGCCAGCCGTCCTTCCTGGTATTCCCAAATGGCTGTGTGGACGCCACACAGGACATCCGCCTCACCTACGATCATCTGGCCGAGGCGCAGGTCGCCATCGACCCGCTCGACCCCCACGGCCTCGCTGCTCCCATCGTCACCCCTGGCGGCCCCATCACCGGAAACACCGGTGCCCAGGTCGCAACCGCGACCATGGGCGTTCAAATGGACATCGCAACCGACCACCTCACTATGGAAGCCATCGCCGAAGCCACAGGCGGCCAGGCCTTCTACAACAACAACGACCGCATCGGCCTCATCGTCCAGGCCATAGACAACGGCTCCAGCTACTACACACTCTCCTACGCGCCCCGTATCGCCGCGTACGACGGCAAGCTCCACTCCATCCACATCACCGTCAGTAAGCCCGGCGTCCATCTCGTCTACCGCACCGCCTACAGCGCCGAGAACACCCAATCCGCCTCCGCAGACAGCGCTACCTCAAAGCAGATGCCAACGGCCATGGCACAAGGAGCTCCGCCCGCCACGCAACTCCTCTTCGACGTGCGCATCCAACCCTCCATCGCCCCGCCAGACCCGTTCGACCCGCCCATCCTCGGCGCGCTCAATCCCAAGCTCAAGTCGCAGCACCTCACCCGCTACGAGCTCCTCTACGCCGTCCCCGCCAGCCAGATAGCCTTCACCCAGGCCACCGATGGGACCTACACCGGCTCTCTCGAGTTCGACGTGGCCGCCTATGACATCGACGGCTGTCTCGTCACCCTCCGCAGCCAGACCATGCGCCTGCCCCTCACCACCGACGAGTACCAGCAATTTCTGCAGACACCCTTCAAATTCTTCCAGCAGCTCGACCTCCCGCCCGGCCAGCTCTTCCTCCGCACCGGCGTTAAAGATGCCGTGTCCAATAAACTCGGCACCCTCGAAGTCCCCATCACCCCAGCCAAAAACATGCCACCCCCGGAGGCAGGTCAATGAGATCGCTCCTCGCCGGACTCACCTTGTTCACTGCCCTCACCCTCACGGCACACGCCCAGGTCGAGTCCGTCGACGTCACCCAGCAGATGGACGCCGCGCAGCATGCCACCCCCACCATCCAGGTCTACTCCCGCGAGACTATCGTCGATGTCCTCGTCACCGACGACAAAGGCAAACCCGTCCGCGGCCTCAAGCGCTCCGACTTCACCATCTCCGAGGACGACAAACCCCGCCCCCTGCGCGGCTTTCAGGAGACCAGCAAAGACGCCTCTCCCGAACCCGGCTCCACAACCGCGCCCACACTCCCGCCCAACACCTGGTCCAACGCCCGTACCCTCCCCGCCAGCGGCCCCGTCCAGATCCTTTACATCAACCTCCCATGCCCTCCTCTGAAACCCGCGCCCGCTGTGGGATACATCGCGGACTATCTCCGCACTATGCCCTCCGGAACCCAGGTTGCCATCTTTGGCTTCCGGTTCGACATCGGTCTCCGGCTCATACAGCCTTTCACTACGGATGGCCCGCACGCAGCCGCTTCGATGAGCGCTGACAACCTCAACCTCGTGCTTCCTGTCTGCACCATCCCCTCCGCCGATCCCATCGCCGCCGCCGACCAGATCGCCGCCTACGCCGCTGGAGTCCACGGCCGCAAGAACCTCATCTGGCTCGCCAGGCCTCTGCTGCCAATCACACGCGACGGCGGCCTCTCCTGGTCCATCAGTGGCCCGCCCGATATGACCTTCACCCACCGCCTTATGGATACCTTCGACCGCTTCACCCAGGAGCAGATCGCCGTCTACCCATTCAGCGCCGCCGGCGTCCGCGCTCCCGACGCCAACATCACCGGCGACCTCGTCATCAACGGCAACACCGGAGCCAAGGTCGCCGCAGCGAACATGGCAACCCTCACCGGCATCGGCTTCGGCAATCTCCGCGCAGACAGCATTGCCGAAGCTACCGGCGGAGCCGCAATCTACAACACCAACGACTTCAAAGGCGCCGTCGCCAGAGTCGTCGCCGACTCCACGCACTATTACACCCTCGCCTACGTTCCCCCGCGCGCCACCAACGACGGCCACTACCATTCCATCCAGATCACCGTGGACCGCCCCGGCGTGCGCCTCACCTACCGCGGCGGCTACAACTCCGAGCAGCCCGCGCCGCCGGATGCCGTCCTGCAGGTGCACATGACGCAGGACACCATGGGCCTTGGCTCCCTGCCCGCCACCCAACTCGTCTTCAACGCCAAGGTCGAGCCCGAACCCGCCAACTCGCCGACCAAACCCGCCTCCACCCGCAAGGCCCTCGCCCTTGCAGGCAAGACTCCCCTGCCTTACGACGTCCTCTTTACCCTGGACCCGACCCAGTTCTCCTACCAGAAGAGTTCGGAGGGCACCTCCACCGCGGTGCTTGAGTTCGATCTGGTCGCGTACAGCACGGAAGCCAAAGTCCTGGCGCAGCGCAGCCAGACCATGCGGCTCCCGCTCACACCGGAGGAGTACCAGGGCTTCCTCCAGACACCATTCCAATTCTTCCAGGCCATCGATCTTCCGCCCGGGTCCCTGACTCTCCGCATGGGCGTTATTGACACCCTCTCCAACCGCGCCGGCACGCTCGAAATCCCCCTCACCATCGGCAAAAACTCCGCCCATCCGGACTCCACAGCGACCGCACCTGCCCCACCAGCCCCTTAGAGCAAATGTCCTGTGGGCATACAGGGAAGGCGTGACCGTCCCTCCGCCAGGCGTCACCCAATCATAGTGGCGACCATCGGGAGCACCACGCGAAGGTCGGCACAAGTCACGAAGTGACCGCCCCACGCGCAGTGGGCCCGTCCGGCAGGACAGTCTTCTAGACCGGCCACTTCCACGAAGTAATCTCCGGCCGGTCGATCCCATTCTCGTGGGCATAGTTCACGCTCTCGATGATCTGGTCCTTCAGCCATTCCTTCGTATGCGCCGCCGACGCCTGCAACTTCGGCACGCGGTCAATCACATCCATCGCCTGGTTGAACCGGTCCACCTGGTTCAGGATCGCCAACTCCAGCGGCGTGTTGATGTTCCCCTTCTCCTTGTACCCGCGCACGTGGATGTTGGCGTGATTCGTCCGCCGGTACGTCAGCTTATGAATCAGCGACGCATACGCATGGAAGTTGAAGATCACCGGCTTGTTCGTGGTAAACAGCGAGTCGAACTCCTTGTCGCTCAGCCCATGCGGATGCTCGCTCTCCGGCATCAGCCGGAACAGGTCCACCACATTCACAAACCGTATCTTCACCTCCGGACACCGCTCCCGCAGGATCGCCACCGCCGCCAGCGACTCCGACGTAGGAATATCGCCCGCGCACGCCATCACTACATCCGGCTCCGTTCCATCGTCGTTCGACGCGAAGTCCCAGATGCCGATCCCTTTGGTGCAGTGGTCGATCGCCTGGTCCATGGTCAGGTACTGCAGGTGCGGCGCCTTGTCCGCCACAATCACATTCACGTAGTCCGTCGAGCACAGACAATGGTCCGCAACCGACAGCAGACAATTCGCATCCGGCGGCAGATAGATCCGCGTCACCTCCGGACTTTTGTTCGTGACGATGTCCAGAAATCCAGGGTCCTGATGTGTGAATCCGTTATGGTCCTGCCGCCACACCAGCGACGTGATCAGCAGGTTCAGCGACGAGATCGGCGCGCGCCAGCGCAGTTCCAGCTTCGACTTCTCCAGCCACTTCGCATGCTGGTTGAACATCGAGTCGATGATGTGTACGAACGCCTCATAGCTCGAGAAGAACCCATGCCGGCCCGTCAGCAGATAGCCCTCCAGCCAGCCCTCCAGCGTATGCTCGCTCAGCATCTCCATCACGCGGCCTTCGCGCGACAGGAATCCGCCGTCCGCATCCTCCGGCTTCAGCTCCTCCATCCACGTCTTCGGACTCGCCTTGTAGATCCCGTCCAACTTGTTCGACGCCGTCTCATCCGGCCCAAACACGCGGAAGCTGGTCATGTTCCGCCGCATCACCTCGGCCAGATACACCGCCAAATTCGCCGTCGACGAAAGTTCCACTTGCCCCGGCTTCTCCACCTTCACCGCAAAGTCGCGATAGTCGGGGCGGTCCAGCGGCTTGCGCAGCATTCCGCCATTCGCATGCGGATTCGCCGTAATCCTCCGCTTGCCAACCGGCGCGAGCGCCGCAATCTCCGCAACCAGCCGGCCGTTCTCGTCGAACAGCTCCTCCGGCTTGTAACTCCGCATCCACTGCTCCACCAGCTTCAGGTGCGCGGGATTCGTCACCGGATCGGTGATCGGAATCTGGTGCGCCCTCCACGATCCCTCCAGCTTGTGCCCATCCAGCTCCTTCGGGCAGGTCCAACCCTTCGGCGTCCGCAGGATAATCATCGGCCACTTCGGCCGCCGCAGCTCCGTATCCGCATAGCCATTCGCGCCGGCCGCACTGCGGGCTCCGTCCTGGATCGCGCGAATCTCCACATAGCACTGCTCCACCGTCGCGGCCATCTTCTGGTGCATCTCCGCCGGGTCGCATCCCTCCACCACGTACGGCTTCCAGCCCAGCCCCTTGAACAGCATCTCCAGCTCTTCCGGCGGAATCCGCGCCAGAATCGTAGGATTCGCGATCTTGTAACCATTCAGGTGCAGGATCGGCAGCACCGCCCCATCGCGCACCGGGTTCAAAAATTTGTTGCCATGCCAGCTCGTCGCCAGTGGCCCTGTCTCGGACTCGCCATCGCCCACCACCACCGTCACAATCAGGTCCGGGTTGTCGAACGCCGCGCCAAATCCATGCGACAAGCTGTACCCCAGCTCACCGCCCTCGTGGATCGACCCCGGAGTCTCCGGCGTGCAGTGGCTGCCAATCCCACCCGGAAACGAGAACTGCTTGAAGAACTTCTGCATCCCCTCAACGTCCTGGCTCTTGTCCGGATACACCTCCGAGTACACGCCCTCCAGGTAACTATTCGACAGCGTCGCCGGCGCCCCATGCCCCGGCCCGGAAATGTAGATCAGGTTCAGGTCGTACTTCTTGATCAGCCGGTTCAGATGCACCCACGTAAACGTCTGTCCCGGGTCCGACCCCCAGTGCCCCAGCAGCCGGTTCTTGATGTGCTCCACCTTCAGCGGCTCACGCAACAGCGGATTCGCCCGCAGATACAGCATTCCCACACACAGGTAGTTGCACGCCCGCCAGTACGCATCCATCTTCCGCAGTTCCTCCGCGGAGAGTGGCTGCTCGTTCAGGTCAAGGCCTTCAGTAGGAGATACGGAGATAGCGCTCATAGTTCCCTCGCTTCGGTTGGCTGCTCACAAGGGGCAGATCGATTGGTACGTGAATATAGGTTGGATGCCGGTATCCGCTCGCACGGCGCAGCCACCGCGTCCGGCGAGATCAATTTACTGTGACTCACCCGCGCTCGGCAGTGACACCTGGCACATCTGCGCCACATGCCGCGCGATCATCAGGTCCTCTTCCGCTGGCACCACGTACGCCACAATCTTCGAGCTATCGCCGCTGATCCGGCGCACCGTCTCCGCCTCAAACGGCCCGGAATCCTTGTGCTTCATCTGATTTGCCTCGGCGTCCAGATCCACACCCAGCCCCGCCAGCCCGGCCGCAATCTCCGCTCGAGAATCCGCATCGTGCTCCCCAATTCCGCCGGTAAACACCAGCGCATCCGCCCCATAGAGCGCGATAAACCCCGCAATCGCCTTCACCACGCTGCGGCAAAACACACGAACCGCCAGCCGCGCCGCTTCGTCCCCCGCCGCCGCGGACCTCCGCAGCTCGCGCATGTCATTGATACCTCCCAGCGCCTTCAGCCCCGCCTCATGGTTCAGCAACTTCTCCACCGACTCCGCCGTCGCCCCCTGCCGCCGCAGCAGATACAGCACCACGCCGGGATCGAGATCGCCAGGCCGCGTCCCCATCACCACGCCTCCGGTCGGCGTCAGGCCCATCGTCGTATCCATCGACTTGCCATCCACGCACGCCGTCACGCTGCATCCGCTTCCCAGATGCGCGATCACCATCCGCCGCGGGAACGCAACCCTGCTCGCACGCCGCATCTGATACACCACCGACTCGCACGAGAGTCCGTGAAACCCATACCGCCGCACTCCCTCGGCGCGCACCTCCGCTGGCAGGGCGTACACGCTGGCCTCCTCCGGCATCGTCTCGTGAAACACCGTGTCGAAACACGCAAAGCGAGCCACATCCGGCGCGCGCCGCATCATCTCTTCGATCATCTCCAGCGCCTCCGGATCGTGCAGGGGAGCGAAGACGACCGCCTTCTTCAGCTCCGCCAGCACCTCCGGAGTCAGCCGCTGATGACCGCGCAGGTTCGGCCCCGGATGCACCACCCGGTACCCAAGCGCATCCGGCGGCGCGAATGCAGGCAGCGCAATCACCCGCTGCACCACCCCGATCGCCTCGTCCATCGATCCGGCCTTGACCGCGCCCACCGCGCCGGACACATCCTTGCCGGCATTGTCCCTCAGCTTCAGCGCCGCCGACGCCTCGCCGATATCGTTCAGCTCCCCCGCATACAGCACGCGCAACTGCGCCCAGCCGTCCGCATACATCGCAAACTTGATCGACGACGACCCCGGATTGATCACCAGAATATGCATACACACTCAGATGCCGCTTCGAGACCCACCTTACCACCCTCGCTTGAACCCAGCCGGCTATCGGACATCCATCCCAGCCGCTTCACCGCCGCCCCGTGTCCGCCGCCTTCGCGACACGCGAACACAACTCCTCCACCTCGCTCATCTGCCGAATCATCCCCACCAGCCTGTCCACTCCGATCCCGGCCTCAAGCTGGCGCTGCATCTGGTCGACGATCCCCACCACACGCGTCGCCCGGCGCTTGCCCAGGGGCCGCAGCACCAGTTGCACGGCACGCGCATCCGCCGGGTCGATCTTTCGCCGCACCAGCCCCTTCGCCTCCAGAGACGAGATGCAGTGGCTCACATTGCTCCGCGTCGTCTCAAACGCCGCCGCCAACGCCGACGGTTTGATGGCGCCGCTCGTCTCGAAGAAGAGCGCCGCCAGCACCAGCGCCTCAAACGCCGTAACGTCTTCGCCCTTCAGAACCAGGTTCAGCGAAGCCTCCATCCGCCGCGCCGTTCTGCTGGCCTGAACGATCGGACTCTGCCGCAGGAATGCCTCAATCCGCATTTCAATCCCCCGATGATTTACCTACTCAACTATTTATATCAAGATAAAACTAGCCGTTCCCGAGAGCCATATTGCATGGATGATGAATGGGTAGCACCTGAACATATCGGCGCCGCTCTTGTATTGCCTCTGAGATAAGGGCCCAAGGCCCGACACATACCAGCCTGGGCCGGAGGCCCAGGTAAAGTTCCGAAGCAGAATCAAAGGGCTGAAGGCCCGACACATAAGAACCCCACCATGAAGACATCGCTCCCCGCCCTTACCCTACTGTTGTTCTGCTCCAGCATGGCACCCGCGCAGCAAGCGCCCACCGCCGCTCCCGCACTGCCCCCACCGCCCACCATCGTCGTCGACAGCATCCAGGTCACCACCACCGTCGAACCCCTCCCCCTCGCCGAGAGCGACCGCTCCGTCCAGGAACTCCAGCCCCGCGACCTGCCCCCCGGCGCCGACTCGCCCGTCGACCTGCTCCGCGCCGACCCCTCCCTCAATCTCCAGGCGCGCGCCGGCGAAGGCGTCCAGGCCGACCTGTCCATCCGCGGCACCACCTTCGAGCAGTCCCTCATCCTCGTCAACGGCCTCCGCGTCAACGACCCTGAGACCGGCCACCTGAACCTCGACATCCCCGTCCCGCTCGACGCCATCACCCGCATCGACCTCCTCCACGGCTCCGGCAGCACCTTCTATGGCTCGGACGCGCTCGGCGGCGCCGTCAACCTCCTCACCGGCCCGCCCGCGCCCGGGTTCAGCCTGGTCGCCCGCTCCGGCGCCGGCAGCTACGGCTCGCTGGAAAATCACCTCCGCGCCGCCTACTCCGCCGGCCCGTTCGCCACCCAGCTCACCGCCAGCCGAGACACCTCCGACGGCTTCATCGCCGATCGCAACTACTCCTCCAACGCCATCGCCTCGGAGTCGTGGCTCAAAACAAAACCCGGCACCACCGACATCCTGCTCGCCGCCAGCGACCGTCCCTACGGCGCCAACCTCTTCTACGGCCCCTACGACGCCTGGGAGCGCACCAAGGGCTGGCTCGCCTCTGCCCAGCAGCAGCTCGGCTCCCGCACCGCCGCCAGCTTTGGCTATCGCCGCCACACCGACGAGTTCATCCTCTTCCGCGACAACCCCACCTACTACGAGAACAACCACGCCACCACCAGCTACCAGGCCGCACTGCGCCGCGCCGACGATCTCGGCCGCAACACCACCCTCGCCTACGGCCTGGAAGAGGATGGCGACACCATCCGCAGCTTCAACTTCTTCGAGGGCTTCCTCAGCCCCGCGCTTGGCACTCACGCGCGCAACCAGGGCGCCGGCTACGCCAACCTCAGCCTGCGCTCGCTCGGCCGCTTCTCGCTCTCCCTCGGCGCGCGGGAGGAGGTGCTCTCCAGCCAGGGCTCTGTCTTCTCGCCCTCAGCCGCCGCCGCCTTCACGCTCACCCACACCCTCCGCCTGCGCGGCTCTGCCGGCCACGGCTTCCGCCTGCCCACCTACGTCGACCTCTACTACTCCGACCCCGCCACCACCGGCAACCCCACGCTCAAGCCCGAATCCAGTTGGAGCTACGAGGGCGGTCTCGACTGGACCCCTGCCAACGGCCGCCTTACCCTCACCGCCGTCGGCTTCCGCCTCAACCAGACCAACGTCATCGACTACGCCAAGCTCCTCCCGCTCACCCCCGGCGAAAAGTGGCAGGCGCAGAACGTCCCCTCGCTCGACCTCTCCGGCGCGGAAGCATCGGCCCACATCCGCCTCGCCGCCACCCAGCAGCTCCAGCTCAGCTACACCGCAGTCCGCTCCGGCACCGTCGCCCCCGCTTACCTGTCGGAGTACGCCTTCAACTACGCCGCGCAGAACGCCATCTTCGCCTACACCGGCTCCTTCGGCCAGCTCGCCGCATCCACCCAGGTCAACGTCGTCCAGAAGACCGGCCTCACCGCCTACCCGCTCTGGGACGTCTCCCTCGCCCGCAACACCGGTGCCGTCCGCCCCTACCTCCGCCTGCTCAACCTCGCCAACACCGGCTACACCGAGATCCCGCTCGTCCCCATGCAAGGCCGCACCCTCATGGGCGGCATGCAACTCACCTGGTCCAGACGCTAGCAAGGGAGGCTCAGAAAGCCCCTTATCTCAGAAGCAGCGGATAGTCGGCACCGTCTGAAATCGTGTTGTGCCCCGCGCCAGGCACAACAACATAGGCCGCCACGATCCCCTGGTTGAAACAGGCCCGCAGCCTCTCCGTGCTGGCGCGCGGCACCACCTCGTCCTCTTCCGCAACCAAAATCTTGGTTGGAGCCGCGATCCTCGCCGCGTAGCTGCACGAAAGGTACTTGTCGTGCAGCAGCCACCGAATAGGAAAAGCCGGATAGTGGTACGCAGCCATCGAGCTCCTCGAACCATCGCTCGAAATAATTACGCCCCAGACGGTCGATGTATTGAAGAATCTCTCAAGCCGTAGCAACCTGGGAGCAAAAAGCCGCCAGAGTTGCCTATCGGCATTCAAACGAAAGCGCCGAGCAAACTCGCCCGGCGCTTCAACCTTAGCCACATCCTCCTCAACACAGCCTCACCGACGCTTGATAAAGCTCCCGCTATTCAGCTCCGCCATCGCCTGGCGCAACTGCTCCTGCGTGTTCATCACAATCGGCCCGTACCACGCCACCGGCTCCTCAATCGGCTTGCCGGACACCAGCAGAAACCGAATCCCCTCCGGCCCCGCCTGCACCGTGATCTCGTCGCCGCGGTCAAACAGCACCAGCGAGTGGTTGCCCACGTCGTACACCGGCTTCTCGTTCGGGTCTACGCCGCTCTCCGTCAACACCGCCCGCGGGTCGCTCGCATCGCGGAACGTTCCCGACCCGGCAAAGACATACGCAAACGCATTCCGCGTCGTCTCCACCTTCAGCCGCTTCCGCTTGCCCGGAGCCACCGACACGTCGATGTAGTTCGGGTCAGCCGCCACGCCTTCCACCGGCCCGCGCTTGCCCCAGAACTCCCCGCAGATAATCCGCACATGCGTGCCATCGTCGTCCGTCACCTCGGGAATCGCCGCCGACGGAATGTCCTGGTAGCGCGGGTCCGTCATCTTCAGGTTCGCAGGCAGGTTCGCCCACAACTGGAAGCCGTGCATCCGGCCCTGCGCATCGCCCTTCGGCATCTCCTGGTGCAGAATCCCGCTGCCCGCCGTCATCCACTGCACGTCGCCCGCGCCCATCTGGCCCTTGTTGCCCAGGCTGTCGCCATGCTCCACCGAGCCCGCCAGAACATACGTAATCGTCTCTATGCCGCGGTGCGGATGCCACGGAAACCCCTTCAGGTAATCCGCCGGATTGTTATTGCGGAAATCATCCAGCAGCAGGAACGGATCGAACTCCTTGGTCTTGCCGAACCCGAAGGCGCGCTCCAGCTTCACCCCCGCGCCCTCCATCGTTGTCTTCGTCTGGATCACTTCTTTTACTGGTCGGAGTGACATAACTCTTCCCCATTCTCGGAGGACCGTCCCTCCCGCACTCGCCCTGCCCTGAGCACAGTCAAAGAACGATCCCCGCACCTGCTCCGGGGATTCCCCACAACGCTACTCACTCTGACGTTGAGCATCGCGGAGGGAAAATCCCCCCAACGATGTTTGTCATTCTGAGCGCAGCGAAGAATCCCCGCATTTGCCTTTCCACCAAACCCCGTCCGCGACCATCGGGAGCGCCACGCGAAGCCCAACACCGCACGAAGTGCCGAACTGCCTTACGCCGCCTTCACAAACTCCACTTCCAGCGTAATCGCCACTTCATCGCCCACCATCACTCCACCCGTCTCCAGCGGAGCGCTCCAGGTCAGGCCAAACTCCTTGCGGCTGATCTTGGTCTTCGCCTCCACGCCCACCCGCAGGTTGCCCCATGGGTCTTTCGACGGCGCCGTCGGGCCTTCCACGTCAAACACGACCGTCTTGGTCACGCCCTTGATGGTCAACTCACCCTCCACCGTGCCCTGGCTATCACCGGTAACGCTCACCTTTGTGGACTGGAACGTCATCGTGGGAAACTTATCCGCCTCGAAAAAGTCCGCACTCTTCAAATGCGCATCGCGCTGCGCGTCACGCGTGTCGATCGAATCCACTTCGATCGTTGCCACCACGCTCGACGTGGTCGGGTCGGCTTCATTCAGCGTCAACACGCCGCTGACCTTGTTGAAGTGTCCCTTCACATTCGAAATCATCAGGTGCCGAACCTTGAACTCGGCCGCCGAATGGGTCGCGTCAATGTTCCATGTGGATATGCCTGCCTGCGGAGTTACGGTCGTTGTGCTCATATCAAATCGCCTCTCAGAGAATTGGTTTTTGTTACGTACCCAGCTTTAGATGCCCAACCCACTTATTCGTTGCAACGAATGAATTTCGCTAAAAAATCAAGCGTCTTCCCCGCGCGCCGCCTGCAGCAGCTCCGTCAACTCCCGCAGCCGCTCCCGCCCCAGGTGTCCCAACTGGCTGCGATGCCCTTGCCGCACCGGCTCGTCCATCCGGGCCAGCAGTTCCAACCCCGCCGGCCGAATCCGCGCCACCACTACGCGACGGTCGTCCTCATCCCGCCAGCGTTCTATCAGATTCCGTTTCTCCAGCCGGTCCAGCAGTCGCGTAATATCCGGGTCGCGAGTAATCATGCGGCTGCCAATCTCTCCGCACGGCAGCCCTTCCGGCGTGCCCCGCAGAATCCGCAGCACGTTGTACTGCGTCGCCGACAAGTCCTCCGCCTTCAACAACACGGACAGCCGCCGCGATAGCATATCCTGCGTCCGGCACAACTCCAGGAACGCCACCTCCTCCAAACACGCCGCCTGCTTCTTCCTGCCGCCCGATTGGATTACTTTCTTCATCTGCTTCAACAATACTCGTTGCAACGACTATTGTCAAAACGGAGTCCCCCCCCTATGGCTTGTCATTCTGAGCGATTCTTGTTGTTTGTCATTCTGAGCGCAGCGAAGAATCCCCGCATTTCGCTCCCGCCCACGCTCAGGCCTTAACGCGGCTTACGTACACCAGCAGCAACCGCCAGCCCTACAGCGGCCCTGGCCCCGGGTTCCCCGCCGCCGGCGCCGCATTGGTCCCCGGAGCGCCGCCCCCGGCTCCCGCGCCGCCTCGACCACCCGGCCTGCCTCCGCCCGCAAACAGCTCGCCCAGGTTCAGCGCCGCCGCGCTGTCCGGGTGCGCCGGGTCAAAATCCTGGAAGCCGTCCACCACATAGTTCGCCAGCTCCAGCTTGTTCTGCCGGATCCCGGTCACAATGCCCTTCGCAAACTCATACCCGCCGTACGCCGTCGAGTGGGTACCATCCGCCAGGATCTTCGGCGCGTCCGCCCCCGCCGACTCGTAGAACGTATCGCTCATCGCGTACAGGTCGATCAGCGCGACATGCTCTTCCTGCGCCACCTCGCGCATCGCCTGCGGATACCCGCCGTGCCCGTGGGTCGGCGCGCCGGTGCCTCGCGCCCCGCGGTCCATCGCCGTCACCAGCACCGGCGTCGCGCCGCGCAGCCGCGCCTCCGCGATATACACCTTTAGATACGCCTTGTACGTCGTCTCCGCCTCCACATACGTCTGTGGCCAGCTCGCCTTGGAGTCGTTGTGGATGAACTGGATAAAGAGATAGTCGCCCTTCTTCATCTGGCTCAGAATCTTGTCCAGCCGCAGCGCATTCATAAACGACTTCATCGTCTCGCCCGACTGCGCGCTGTTCACCACCGCCACCCCTGGCTTGAAGAACACCGGAAGTATCTGTCCCCAGCTCACATCGCCGCCGCCGTCGCGGTCCGTCATCGTGGAGTCGCCAGCAAGAAACACGTTCACCGCCGCCGGCGCAGACGTAATCTCCATCGACCGCAACGCCGCATGGCCACTCACCACCTCCACCGTCAACTTGTTGTCCCAGTCGCGCGTGTTGCCGCGGTCGAACTGGTCCAGGCTCACCTCTTCGCGCCCGGTCGCGTTCAGCGGCAGCTTCGGCAACTGCGGCACCCGCACGTTCGTCGTAAAGCTCCGCTCCACCACCTTGCCAGCCGGCGCCTCCACTCGCTCCAGCATCAGCCGCCCAGACTCCGCCTTCAGCGTCATCGTCGTCGCCACCGTCGAATCCCCAAACGTCACCGCGACGTTATAGTCTCCCTCCGGCACCTTCGCCGAAAACGAAAACGGCTTGTCGCTCGTCGTCGTCCTGCCGCTGTCGCCGTTCGCCACCGCCGCACCCGGCTCGTACCCATAGCCCGCTTCGTCGGAGTACATCGCCGCCGGCGCCACCCGCGTCCATCCCGGCTTGTCCACACCCGCGCTGAAGTCGTACTTCAGGTCCACCGGCGCAATCGGCGCCATCGGCGGCGCGTACTGCCCGCTCGCGCTCAACGCCATGCCAACCATCGCCACTACCGAGACACAGCCAACCCAGAAAATCTTCATCGAATACGGTCCGCCTTGGGAGAGTATGCAGCAAGGTCAACGGCCCATCGACCCACACATGCCGCGCCGAGCCAGCATACGTCCTTCCGCAGCAAAATGCTACGCGTACCCGCCTTCGCATCTCCATCTATAGCCTGATGTTCGCTCCAGCGTCGGTGCGCGTAATCGTCACTTGTGTCTTCATCCCTTCCCACGTCGCGCAGTTCGATGCGCTTCTCTGCACCTGCGCATGCCCCCCGCCGGGTCCCTCCATATACAGTGGTAGACACGACTCACCCCATGAACCTCTACGCTCTTGTTCTCGCCCTCATCGTCCTCACTCTGCTCGCCGTCTCGCTCACACGCCTCGGCAAGGTCAAGACCCGCGCCGACTATCTCGTGGCCGGCCGCTCCCTCCCTGCCTTCGTCCTCGTCTTCACCCTGCTCAGTTCCTGGATCGGCTCCGGCTCCCTGCTCGGCGGTGCGGAGAACGCCTACCGCCACGGCTTCGCTGCCCTTTGGACGCCCGCCGGCGGCTGGGCCGGCCTGGCCCTCATCTACTTCATCGCCCCGCGCGCCCGCCGCTTCGCCCAGTACACCATCCCCGATCTGCTCGAAGCTCGCTACAACCAGACCGCCCGCGTCCTCGGTGTCATTGCTATCCTCTTCACCTACACCGCCATCACCAGCTACCAGTTCATCGGCGGCGGAGACATCCTCCACCTCATCTTCCCCGGCTCCATCACCGCCATCCACGGCCGCTACATCGTCGCCGCCTTCGTGGTCCTCTTCACCGCCATCGCCGGCATGTCCTCGGTCGCTTACATGGACGTCGCCATCGGCCTGCTCGCAGCCTTCACCCTCTGCATCGCGCTGCCCGTCCTCGTACACAACTTCACCTTCGGCGACTTCGCCGGCTGGTCCGCCATCCACGCCGCGCTGCCCGCCACCCACTTCCAGGTCCTCGGCGACTTCAGCTTTATCCAGGCGCTCGAACTCTCCGTCCCCACCTGCCTGCTCATGCTCGGCAACCAGTCCATGTATCAAAAATTCTTCTCCGCCAAATCGGAGAAGGATGCCACCCGCGCCGTCACCGGCTGGATCGTCGGCACCGTCATCCTGGAGAGCGTCATCGTCGCCCTCGCCGTCGCCGGCTCCGCCGTCTTCCCCACCGGCGAGGTCCACGACCACCCCCGCGAAATTCTCGCCTACATCGGCCTCCACGGCTTCCAGCCCGCGCAAACCGTCACCACCTACGCCAACCCCGCCGCACCCATCGTTATCACCACCACCGAAGTCGTCCCCGCCGTCACCCTCCACGCCCTCCAACTCCTCGGCGCACTCCTCGTCGGAGCCATCTTCGCCAAGATCATCTCCACCGCCAACAACTATCTCTTCTCCCCCGCCACCAACCTCGTCAACGACATCTTCGTCCGCTACCTCAAGCCGCAAGCCTCCAACAAAGAAGTCCTCCTGGTTTCCCGCTCCATGGTCGTCCTGCTCGGCGCGTGGGCGCTCTATCAGGGCCTGCACACGGAGCTCGTCCTCAAGAAAGCCCTCTACGCTTACACCATCTACTCCGCCGCGCTCACGCCCGTCATCCTCGCTGCGTTCTACTGGCGCCGCGCCACAGCCTCCGCCGCGGTCGCCTCCATCTTCACCGGCACCTTCGTCACCGTCTTCTGGGACTCACCCTTCATCCACACCCACCTCCCCGCCGTCATCGCCCAGCGTGACGCCATCTTCCCCGCCCTCCTCGCCTCGCTCGCCTGCCTCCTCATCGTCAGCCTGCTCACCCCCCGCCCCAACCTCGCTCACCTCACCCCATTCGCTGACAATTAGCCGTCCGGCCGAAGCGATACGCCGCTTGTCATTCTGAACGATCCTCCCTGCTTGTCATTCATCTTTTCTGCTTGTCATTCTGAGCCGAAGGCGAAGAATCCCCGCATTTCGCTCCCGCCCACCCTCAATCCCAGCCCCACCAGCCCAGACACAGCAATGGGCCTCAACCCATTCCGTCGAGGCCCATCTCCATCCTGCGAACTGACAACTGAGAGCCCTACTGCTGCCCCACCACCACAATCTTGAACGTCCCCGGCTTCGGCCTTGGCCGTCCCGTGGTCACCGGATCGGCGTCCGCCGTTGCCAGAAAGATCTGGTGCGTCGCGGCGTCCATCCCCATCGTCCGGGCCAGCAGTGGAGTCTTCACCGTCTGCACCACGGCAAACGCGCCGTCCTTCTCCGCCGCCACGGTCAGCGTGCCGTCGCCCGCACTGGCAAAGGCCTCGCCGCCGCCCACCGCGGTCGCATCCACACCCGCGCCAATAGGCAGCGAACCCTCCACCTTGCCGGTGTCCGCATTCATCACCACCATCAGCGCAGGCTTGCGGCAGCCCAGGATCAGCTTCCGCCCCTGCGCATCCAGCGCCATTCCCACCGGCGACCCGCCCGGCGCCACCGGCCACCTCGCCACCACCTTGCCCGCGGCCACATCCACCACCGCCACCAGGTCCTTGTCCACCAGGTTGATCCACACCTTGCCGCTGCCATCGCTCGCCAGAAACTCCGGCTTGCCGCCCAGCGCAATCGTCTCCACCTTGCCCGCCGCCAGGTCGATATCCGGCTTCCACGTCATCAGCGACGCGCCATCGCCAGACACCGCCAGCACCCGGTCCAGCTTCGCGTCGTAGATGATCCCATCCGCATCCGGCATCGCCGCCAGCCTGCCCAGCACCGCATAGGTCTTCAGGTCGAACACCACGATCGCGCCCGTCCCGCCGCCATCCGTAATAAACCCGCGCCCCGCCTTCGGCGCAATCGCCACCCCGTGCGAGCCCTTTTGCCCCTCAATATCGCCCAGCACTTTGCCGGAATCCGAATCAATCGCCATCGTATGCGTGGACCGCGTCACAAACAGCCGATGTCCCGGCGCATCCACCGTCACATAGTCCCAGCCACCGTCTCCGCCAATCGGAAACGTCCTGGTCACTCCCCAGTTCGCCTGGGCCATCGCCGACACGCTTGCCACAGCCAGCAGTGCCGCAAACCATCGATTCATCCGCATGCAAATTCTCCTCAACCAAAAGATATAGCGCCCTGGCCAGCGCGCCGCGCCAACGTCCCAACCATCATCCGCACCCTACCTTAACCTCCCGTGAACGGTCTCGCCAGGCCGGGTACCCGCCGCTCAAGCCGGAATGCCACCTCTCCACCCATATGCCGGAGCATCGCGCATCTCTTCCATGAAGCGTCATTTTCCCCTTGAAGCGTCATTCTGGACGCAGCCCAAAGTCTGGGAAGAAGCAAAGGTGCAGACAAACAAAACAAATGGCTTGTCATTCTGAGCGTAGCGAAGAATCCCCGCATTTGTTCTGTCCTGCCAGGCCGGTGATAGGCTCCGTATCCTCCACCGCCACCCTCCACCCACGTAAAAGGGCGAGCGAAGCGATCCGATTCGGATCCGCCCCACCCGCCCCAAAACTCAAATCCTTCCATGCAACGGTGGACGGGCAACAGGCCCCTAAAGTCCGCCGTCTCCTAGTTCAGCGCCACCAGCACAGGCTGCCCGCCGCTCTTACCCGCCCATTCCACGCGCACCTTCTTTTCCTGGTTCGAGGCAGGTACCTCCGCGTCGGTCGAGTACGCCGGGCTCACAATCTCATGCAGGAAGTATTGCCCGCCGTAGTTCTTGAAGACCAGCTTGGTCGCATCGCCTGCCTTCGACTGTGAACTATCAAAGGTGGTCACAGACACCGTCCTGGGGTGCTGGAAGTCGGTGGAGCGGATCTGCATCAGGTGCGGCGACACGGAGTACACGTCATATGTTCCCGCTGGGAGGGTGGTGCCATTCACGGTGAAGGCGAACGGGATGTTGGTGGCCACAACCCGGGTTTCGGCGGTGGCGCTGTGGGTGGTGGCAAAGCCTGCGACGACGAAGAGGGCGATGGCTGCGATACGGTTCATGGCAATATCTCCTTGTTGAAAGTTGCTGGAGGCCGGTCTGGCCCGTCAGTCAGGTAGAAGATTCGCAGCCCCTCGCACAATCCGCCATGGCGGGCATCTGACTCTTCGCTGACTTCTCCATGACTCCGCAAGCCCCTGAAAATCAATCCCTTGCCGTCCGTATGACGAACTTGCACTAGAATGATCTCTCCCCCCGGAGATTGCTGACGCCATGCCTGACGAAGATCTGGTGCCATTTGGAGACGACCTCGAGCTGGACCCCGCCGCCTATGAGCTGCGCCGCGCCGGCCGCCCGCTCAAACTCGAGCGCATCCCCTTCGAGATCCTCCGGCTGCTCGTCCAGCGCCGCCCCCAGCTCGTCTCCCGCGACGACATCGTCGCCCGCATCTGGGGCAAGGATGTCTTCCTCGACACCGACACCAGCATCAACTCCGCCATCCGCAAAATCCGCCAGGTCCTCCGCGACGACCCCGAAAACCCCGCCTACATCCAGACCGTCACCGGCAAAGGCTACCGCTTCATCGCTCCCGTCACCTCAGCCCCCGTCGCCGCGGTCCCCATCGCAAGCCCAGCCCCCTCCGCTCCAGCGCCTGCGCCCACTCCCGTCGCTGAAACTCGGCCGCCCATTCTCGAACCCGCACCGCTTCCCGTCCCCGGCGCCCAGCCCTCCAGCACCGCCCCGCCTTCCCGGAGCTGGCTCCTCTGGACCTCCATCGCCGCCGCGGCCCTCGTCCTTGTCGGCGTCGCCGCCTGGCATCTCCGCCCCGCGCCGCCGCCTGCCCCCCTATCGGACCCCATCCCGCTCACCACCTATCGAGGCAGCCAGGGCTCGCCGTCCTTCGCCCCAGACGGCAACCAGGTAGCCTTCCAGTGGGACGGCGAGAAGGGAGACAACTTCGACATCTATGTAAAGTCCCTCAGCCTGGACGCAACCCCGCTGCGGCTCACGACTGACCCCGCACCCGACCGCTGGCCGGCCTGGTCGCCCGACGGCGCCACCATCGCCTTTATGCGAAACATCGCCCCGGACAAGGCTCAGCTGATGTTGATCCCCGCCCTCGGCGGCCCGGAGCGCAAGCTCACCGAACTCCCCGTACGGCTCGGCGCCCTCGGCCTCCGCCCGTCCTGGACCCCCGACGGAAGATGGCTCATCGTCCCCGCAAAGACCGGCGACTCGACTGCGCTCTTCCGCGTCTCGGTGGATACCGGAGAGTCCAGCCAGATCACCACGCCCGCAATCGGATTCGAGGACCTCTTCCCCGCCGTCTCGCCCGACGGCAGCGCCCTCGTCTTTGCCAGGGTCCCCCAGGTATTCAACCAGGGCGATCTCTACCGCGTTCCGCTCGATGCCAACGCCAAACCCCTCGAAGCTCCTCACATCATCGCCAGTGCAAGCAGAGCCGACGGAATGGGCGTCCCCACCTGGCTGCCCGACGGCAAAGCGCTCCTCGCCCGCACCTTGATCGGCGCTGTCCGCATGCCCGCCGACGGCTCGGCCCCGCCCACCCAGGTCCCGTGGCCCGGGCCCAATCCGAGCTGGCTTGAGCTCTCGCGCCGCGGAAACCGCCTGGCATTCTCCGTGGCCAGCGGCGACGCCAACATCTATCGCATCGACCTTACCGCCAAAACGCCTACCCCGGAGCCCCTTGTCTCCTCCACCGCCCGCGATGCCTTCCCCCAATACTCGCCAGACGGCGCCCGGCTGGCGTTCTACTCCTACCGCACCGGCCTCGGCCAGGTTTACGTCAGCGACTCCCAGGGCAATCTCCCCCGCCAGCTCACCTTCATTCCCAAAGGACAGGCCGCCACCCCACACTGGTCGCCCGACGGCAAGACCCTCGCCATCGATTCCAACACCACCGGACTCTCCCAGATCTACCTCATCCGTCCCGACGGCGGAAAGATGACGCAGCTCACCAGCGGTCCCTCCGCCAACTTCGGCGCAACCTGGTCCCGCGACGGAAGATGGATGTACTTCACCTCCAAGAAAACGGGCCGCAACGAGATATGGAGGATGCCCGACGGCGGCGGTCCCGCCGTCCAGATCACCCAAAATGGTGGAACCGGCGCACTCGAGTCCCTCGACGGCAAGACCCTCTACTTCGGCAAAGAGGGCGGCGCCGGCTCCATCTGGAAGATGCCCGTCGCCGGCGGCCCGGAACAGCAGATCGCAGACTCCCTCTTCCGCACCAACTTCGCCGTCACCGCCCGCGGCGTCTATTACATGACCAGCCCCGACTTCTCCCGCAAATGCTCGCTCCGGTTCTACAGCTTCGCCACCGGCGCCACCACCACCATCCTGCCCATCGGCATCGGCGAGTTCGGCCTCGACGTCTCCCCCGACGGCCGCTACCTCGCCTACGACCAGCTCGACAACCCCGGCAGCGTCCTCATGCTCATCGAAAACTTCCACTAACCCGAAAAGCTCCGCCACTACCGCTTGTCATTCTGAGCATCGCGAAGAATCCCCGCATTTGCCTTTCCCCCGTCACCCCAATCGACCGCCACCGCCGCTCCCCCAAAAGTCCCATCCTCCGCCACTCACAAAATCCCCGCCCGACCGCTAAACTAGCCCCATGTGTGGAATCGTCGGTTACATCGGTCCTAACCCCCCTGTGCCCATCATCATCGAGGGCCTGCGTCGCCTCGAATACCGCGGCTACGACTCCGCCGGCATCGCCATCGCCGGCGGCCCCAACCACGCCCTCCAGCTCCGCCGCGCTCCCGGCAAGCTCCGCAATCTGGAAGCCGTACTCGCCGCCAGCCCCATCTCCGGCACCTTCGGCATCGGCCACACCCGCTGGGCCACCCACGGCCGCCCCACCGAGGAGAACGCGCACCCCCACCGCGACTGCACCGGCACCCTCGTCGTCGTCCACAACGGCATCGTGGAGAACTACCTCGCCCTCAAATCCGAGCTCATCGCCAAGGGCCACACCTTCGTCACCCAAACCGACACCGAGATCATCGCCCACCTCATCGAGGACGAGCTCGCCCAGCACGCCCACGTCCACGAGACCAACTCCACGCTCGAAGCCAACGAGAGCGAAGCCGCGATTGAAGCCTCCGCCCCCGCGCACCTCCCGCTCGAAGAAGCCGTCCGCCGCGCCGTCAAGCGCCTCACCGGAGCCTTCGCCATCGGAGTCCTCTCCGCCAACGAGCCCGACAAGCTCGTCGCCGCCCGCTTCGGCCCGCCCGCCGTCCTCGGCCTCGGCGACGGCGAATACTTCCTCGCCTCCGACGTCCCCGGAATCCTCCACCACACCCGCAACATCCACTTCCTCGCCGACGGCGAGCTCGCCATCCTCACGCCCTCCGGCATCACCCTCACCGACTTCGACGGCGCGCCCCTCCCGCTCAAAGTCCAGCGCATCGCCTGGGACCCCATGCAGGCGGAAAAGGCCGGCTACAAGCACTTCATGCTCAAGGAGATCAACGAGCAGCCCCGCGCCATCCGCGACACCATCCTCGGCCGCGTCTCGCCCGACACCGGCCAGGTCTTCCTCCCCGACATGACCATCTCCGAGGACGACCTCCGCAACGCCAGCCAGATCATCATCGCCGCCTGCGGCACCAGTTGGCACGCGGGCCTCGCCGGCAAGTTCATGATCGAGCGCCTCGCCCGCCTGCGCACCGAAGTCGACTACGCCTCCGAATACCGCTACCGCTCCCCCATCGCCGACCCCCGCGCCATCGGCCTCCTCATCACCCAGTCCGGCGAGACCGCGGACACCATCGCCGCCCAGCGCGAGCTCATCGCCCTCGGCAGCAAAACCCTCGCCATCTGCAACGTCGTCGGCGCCGCCGTCTCCCGCGAAGCCCAGGGCACCATCACCACCAACGCCGGCCCGGAGATCGGCGTCGCCTCCACCAAGGCCTTCACCGCCCAGCTCACCGCGCTCTTCCTGCTCGCGCTCAAGCTCGGCCAGGTCCGCGGCACCGTCTCCAACGCCGAATCCCTCCGCCTCGTCGAAGAGCTCTCCGCCATCCCCGCCAAGCTCACCGCCATGCTCAACCTCGCACCCACCGCCCCCGCCGAAGGCACCGGCCCCGCACCCACCGCCACCCTCGCGTCCTCAACCCTCGAAGCAGACCGCCGCCGCAACCCCCGCCTCTCCCTCGACGAGCACTGCTGCGAGCTCGCCAAAATCTTCTCCACCGCCAACGACTTCCTCTTCCTCGGCCGCGGCATCCACTACCCCATCGCCCTCGAGGGAGCACTCAAGCTCAAGGAGATCTCCTACATCCACGCCGAGGGCTACCCCGCCGGCGAGATGAAGCACGGCCCCAACGCCCTCATCGACGAGACCCTCCCCGTCGTCTGCATCGCGACCAAAGACCCCTCCGACCCCACCAGCGTCCTCAAGTACGAGAAGACCCTCAGCAACATCCAGGAGGTCACCGCCCGCTCCGGCCGCGTCATCGCCATCGCCAGCGAGGGCGACCGCGAGATCCGCCAGCTCGTCGAGCACGTCGTCTACATCCCCCACGCCCCCGAGCTGCTCCTCCCCATCCTCGAAGTCGTCCCCCTCCAACTCCTCGCCTACCACATCGCCGTCCGCCGCGGCTGCGACGTAGACCAACCCAGAAACCTCGCCAAATCTGTCACCGTGGAGTAACTGGTCGCCTAGGGTAGCTACTACTACTACTACGAACAATCAAGCAATTCAGCGCATTGTCTACGCTAATCCCGACCGGCGACATGACTGTGAATCTCGGAGCCATCACCGAGGCGCAGCTTGACGACTACTCTAAGGTGACCTTCGCACCCTTCCCGAGGGAAACTTCGCCAGCGTCAACGCGGCTTATGTTGCCCTCCACCCACGCCCGGTGACCCTGATCGACCACCTTGAGTTTTGGATACTCCTCGATGTAGATTTCTACGTACACCGAATGGTGTTCGCCTACTTCGGGAGACTCAAAGCGGAGCGTCGAGCGGCCCGGCTCGATGGTCTCCCATACCCCGCAGACGGTTAGCGGCCAGCAAACCTGGAGCCCCACGTAGTGCCTATATCTCTGGGTGGCTTCGTAGGGCTTCCGCTCCTTGGGCGGGTGGCCCACCCACAAAACTGGGTGCCCCATTCATGACAGCCTCACCGTCATGGGTGGGGTCCGACCATGGCCCCGCCACAAATTCGTGCGGCGAGTGGCCCACCCACAAATTCGGGTGCCCCATTCATGACGGTTTAATCGTCATGGGTGGGGTCCGCAGTATTATTTTCCCCCATCGATCCAACAACATACCCACAATTTCCACCAAAAATCCTTGACACCCGGGCGTAGACTTAAAAGATAGGGTAGTAACAGAATCCACCGCCGCAGGATTGTGTCCTCCCTAAGATTCAGAAGCTCCAAAGAAACCATAAACCCAGTGTTTTGTTGATCCTGCAAACTAACTGATGTATTTTCAGTCACTTGCAAACTCGCAAAACCGGTAAGTGGTTTGTTTGGAAGATCATACGGAAATCACATACCCCCAGGGGGCTACCATGCCATTCGCCGTTCCAGACATTGAAACCGATCTCCAGTGCCATCACATCCACGCGCCCGCCGGCAACCGCTGCGGCTCGCCCTCCCTCAAAGGCGAGTATTACTGCTTTCACCACCACCTCAAGCACGCCCGGCGCAACCAGCGCCGCCTCCTCATCGACCCCGAAATCACCCGCATGGAGATCCCCGTCGTCGAGGACCGCGCCTCCATCTTCACCGCTCTCGCCGCCATCCTCCACCGCCTCGCCGAGAACACCATCGACACCACCCGCTCCGGCCAGATGATCTACGCCCTCCACACCATGCTCCGCGCCCTCCCACCCGAACCGCCCCCCGCACCTGCCCACAAAGACCGTCATCCTGAGCGAAGCGCGGAGCGCGAAGCCGAAGAGCCAGTCCTGAGCTTGTCGAAGGAACCCCGAGAGGCTGCACCTGCCACAGCCGCCGGCGTCACTCCGCCACCGGACCCTACTCCGCCCAAGACCATCCTCATCACCAAGGAAAGCCTCGTCTACTTCCTCCGCTCGCGCCACTGCTATAACTGCAATGCCGAGCTGTTCCCAGCCGAGGAACTCACCGAGCGTCCCAACCCCGGCGCCCCTCCCCAGATCATTGAGGAGTCCAGCCCCACCCTGCCGGCGGCCTCCAGCCACGACCATCCCTGCGCCATCATCCTCCCCATCCTCCGCGCCGTAGCCGACACCGCCGCCCATCCCGCGGCCCACCACAAATCCGCGTGCCCCATTCATGACAGCCTCACCGTCGTGGGTGGGGGCAAGCCGCACCAGGTTGCAAACTCTAGCGGCGAGCAGGCCCAAAGAAAATGTCTTGACCAAACCCGCTCCGTCTGTGAGGCTTACAAAGCTTTGCCCATTCCCCACCGACCAGGCCAGCATCCCTCAACTCGCAAGATCGTTTTGAACTTTGGAGTCCAAAAATGTCCGATGGAACCCTGCCCACCGCGCCGCCTCCGCCCCCGGCTTCTCCCAACCCGCTCCCGCCGCAGGCCGCCACTGGCGGAGTCCGCCAATCTCACGTCGGCCTGGTGCTGGGGGTTATCGTCGCTCTGTACCTCGTGATTCACATGTTCTCCGGCTCCAGCTCCTCCGGATCGTCGGACAACCCGCTCATCGGCAACTGGACCCTCGCCGACACCGACAAGGGCTACTGCGGCACCCATGAGCAATTCAAGTCCGACTCCGCAATCGAGGTAAAAGCCGGCGTCACCACCACCTACCCAGCCATCTACCTCGTCAAGCCCGGCTACGTCGACGTCTCCGAAGGCAACGTGGCGAACTACGAGCAGTGGGACGAGACCGGCCCCGATGAGGTCACCTTCCGCCTCAACAGCCTCTACGTCGTCGCCAGTTGCAAGTACCACCGCGACTAGATCCGGTGGCGTGTGGCCCACCCACAAATCTGGGTGCCCCATTCATGACGGTTTCATCGTCATGGGTGGGGTCGGCGAGGGCACACTTGCTATAAGCCGGTCTAAAATACCGCTATGCCCGGTCCCACTCCCCAGCAGCACCTCGAGATCCTCCTCGACCACCTCGCCGAGGCCGAGCGTCAGTACGCCGCCGGCGCACCCTACCCGGACAAAGCCGGCGGCAGCTGGCCCGACAAGATCGCGGTCATCAAGAAGCACATCGCCCAGGCCCGCGAGATCATCGCCAACGAATAAAGCCCGCCTATTCTGCCTTGCCGCCCAGGATATGCGTTGCATGCGTCACCGCCGCGCCCGCCCGCAGCGCCGCCGCCACCATCGCCGTCTCCGCCAGCTCCTGCTGTGTGCAGCCCGCTGCTTCCGCTGCCTTCCGGTGGATCTCCAGGCAATACGGACACTGCGTCGTCAGCGCCACGGCCAGCGCGATCAGCTCCTTATACTTCTTCGGCACCGCTCCGTCCGCCATCGCAGCCGCGTCGAATGCCTTGAAACCCTCCCACGCCGCCGGTGCGCCCTCGCCCAGCGACTTCAGCTTCTTCAAATTCGCCATGTCATACATCGCTCACACCTCGCTCTTCGATTTATCCGCAACACGCTCAGAGTCTCGCCTCCTTCGTGCTCGTCCGTCAACTTCCATCGTGGAGTCGAGCGGGGGCACAGGAATGCCCCACCCCCGGGGCGGGAATGGGGCATTCATGCATTCAGCGGGAGTGCGCTATTGGACGGACTTGACGGTCAGCGCTGAGCCCTTCACATCGGCCTCAACCGTCACCTTCTCCCCCGCGTGCGGAATCAGAATGGAAGGGTTGGTGATGGTGTAGACGGTCTGGCTATCGACCACCAGTACCGGCTTTTCGCCGCCCTTGATGCATTTCTGGGCGCAGGCGGCATGGTCGGCGCTGGAGACCTTCTTGGGATCGGAGGCGCACATCGCATCGGAGACGTACCCGGTGAATGTAGCGGCGAACGCAGCAGTAGCGCTGAACGAGAGAGCGAGAGCGGTAAGTGCAGCCAGCTTCTTCATGGAGAGTGCCTCGAATTCAGGGATTGACGTGACACACATCACGCTGAGACATGGATGCGGCCATCTAGCCGCGGGTTGGCTGGCGGACCTCATCAATCTGTATTAACTTTAAAGATGAAATGGCCTTCCCCATCAAAACCTGCATCGTCTGTGACGAAGAGTTCGAACTCAAGCCCGATAAGCCTGGTTTCGCCAACCGCTGCCCCACCTGCAGCGAACCCGAAACCGAAGCCGAGGACTCCCGCCAGCACCTGTCCGCCGTAGATCGAAAGTCCATGGCGGAGGCCAACGAGGCGCGCCGCAAGGCCATGCGCGACCTGCTTTACCGCAAAGACAGCTAAACTAGAGCAAATTTTCTGTTGCTGTGGAGTGGAGAGTTCTGTGAAGTACCGTTTTCCTTGGGAGAAAACGGACATGAATGCGACGCCTCCCCGGAGCACCCGCAGGAAATTTGCTCTAGCCGGCGCGACGGTCTTCCAGCACTTCGTCCAGCATCCCCGCCAGCGTTCCCGCCCGCGACCGCATGCTGTCCTGACCCTCGCCGATGCTGGCCACCAGCGACGCGTACCGGGCCCGCAGCGAAGCCAGCTCGTCTGCAATATTCAGCGCCGCCAGCACGGCCACGCGTAGCGAGTCCACGGTGCTGCCGTGCGCCGCCACGGCGCGCATCTTACCGTCCACCACTGCCGCCAGCCGCTCGATGTACTCCGCGTCCGTGCCCCGCAAATGGTACACCTGGTCGTAGATGTCCACGCTCACCGCGTCGTGGCCACTCGGCATGTTGAGCTCTCCATCGACAGGTTCATCGTTCAGGCTGTCCAGGCCAGTTCTACCGCGCTCACTGTCCGTCTCCATCGAGCGAACCTCCTCTCGAGCGGGTTATCCCAACTCGTCCATCTGCTGCAGCATCTTGTCCACGCGCTGCCGCACCGCGTCGCGCTCTTCGTTCAGCGCAGCGACCTGGCTCTCCGCCACGTGTGCCCGAGCCTCGGCATCCACCACACGCTTGTCCGTCGCTTCCTCGCGTGCGGCCAACTGCTCCCGAAGCGCTGCAATCTCTGCCCCGGCCGCGGCCAGCGCCTCGCGCTCCCGCTTTACAATCTCCACTGCTCGCAGCACTTTCTGCTCAAGCGCCAAAAACTCGTCAACACTCACACGCGAACTCATACTCGCAGTATAGAGCGATTTGCGTGCCGCGAGACATGTCGAGCATCTGTGCAAATTCGGTACGTATCGAACGACCGCACGCGCTACGCCCGAATCGCTCCGCCCAGCGCAGTGAGCGCCGCCATCACCTGCGCCGACCACTGCGTCAGTTCATCCTCGCGCAGCGTCCGCTGGCTCGACTGGAAAACGCAGCGCAAAAGCAGCGCATAGTATCCAGCCGGCACCGTTGTCCCCTTTCGGTCGCGGAAGATCTCCATCGGCGTCACACGCGTCAGCTCCGGAATCGCCAGCGCGCTCACGGCGCTTGCGACCTCCTGCCACTGCACGGCGTCCGCAAAGGTAAATGAGAAGTCCCGCTCGACCGCCTGGAAGCGCGACACATCGTGAGCTGTCACCCGCCGCAGCGGCAACCTGTACAGCGCCTCCAGATCGACATCCGCCACATACACCGGCTGGCGCAGCTTCCTTGCCTCGCGCTCGCTCGCGGCCAGTTCGCCAAAACACGCGATAGCCGCGCCGCCCAGCAGCACCGTTGCGCCGCGTCCCGGCTCCAGCCACCCCGGCACTTCGGCGGAGAATGTCACCGCCGCCGCAGCGCTCTGGCCCAAGGTCTCAGGCGACGCCGCAAAGACCGACAGCAGCGACTCGATCACGCCCTTCAGCTCGTAGATGCCTGCGTCCCTGGCGGAGTGCAGCCGCGTCGCCGCCAACTCGCTGGTCAACCCCAGCGAAAGCCGCGGCGACTCGACCACCTCCGCCGTCGATCCCGTGAAGATTGCGCCCCGCTCGAACAGCCGCGCCTCGCGCACATCGCGATTCAGATTGTGGGCAAGCATGGTCAGCATCCCCGGCGTCAGCGAAGGGCGCAGCAGCCGCGCCTCCTCCGACAGCGGATTCTCCAGCGGAATCAAGCCGGGCTTCGCAGTCGCAAACTGCGCGCCGTCTGCCTCCGACGCAAAGCTGCTGGAGATTGCCTCCGAGTAGCCCAGCGCGAGCAGTCGTGTCCTCACCGCGTGTTCGGCCGCGGCCAGCGGATGCGCCATCACCGGCAGCGCGGTGGGCAACGTATCGGCAAAGCGGTTGTAGCCGTAGACGCGCGCCACTTCTTCCACCAGGTCGATCTCGCGCTCCAGATCCAGCCGCCAGCTTGGCAACTGAACCACAAAGCCGTCGTCCCCGGAGGCGGCCTGGGCGACTCCGCAACCCAGCGCAGTCAGGTATCGGTGAATCAGCTCCCCAGTCAGCGCGGAACTGCCCGCCTGATCGTCCAGCGTGGTGCCGAGATGCCGTCGCACCTGCGCCACAGACAGCACAATCGGGCACCGCATCGCGGTCTTCGCCTGCACCGCCGGCACAATCACGTCGACCAGCTCGCCCTCGACCGTGCCGCCGGACTCCAGAATCAGCTTGGACACCAATGCATTCGCCGTGGCGCAGGCGTTGAAGTCCGCGCCTCGCTCAAAGCGGTGCGACGCGTCCGTATGCAGGCCATGCCGCCGCGAACTCCGGCGTACGGTCGCCGGGTCGAACCACGCAGCCTCTACCAGAATGTTCTTTGTCTCCGCCGTGATCATCGAATCCCAACCACCCATCACACCGGCGATCCCGAGCGGCCTCGCCTCGTCGGCCACGATCAGATCGTCAGGCTCCAGCGTGCGTTCGGAACCGTCGAGCAGACGCAGCCTCTCGCCCTTGCGCGCCAGTCGAACAACGATGCCGCCCTGGATCTTGTCCAGATCGAAGGCATGCGTTGGGTGCCCCATGCCCTGCAGCACAAAGTTCGACGCGTCCACCGCGTTGGAGATCGGCTTCGACCCCAGCAGCGCGAAGTAGTCCGCCACCCGCCCGGTGGAGGGCGCGATGGTCACTCCGCGCAGAACGCGCGCGGTGAAGCGCCCGCACAGCGCCGGCGTTTCGATCCTCACCGGGAACGGGCTGGCACTTGTGCCCTCCGCAGGCAGTGTCGTGTCGAGCGGAAGCAGCGGCAGGTCATAGATCGTCGCCGCCTCGCGCGCGATGCCGTAGTGGTTCATCGCATCCACGCGGTTGGTGGTAATGTCCATCTCGAACAGATGTCCATTGCCCTCGCCAAGGTCGTGCACGCCTTCAACAGCAATGCCGCGCAGCGTCAGGTCTTCGGCGAGTTGCTGATCGTCGACAGCAATGTTGGGGACGTAGGAGCGAATCCAGTTGCTAAGAATGTTCACGCAAATTGCTCCAGGAAGCGCATGTCGTTGGAGTAGAAGGTGCCGGCGTTGGCGACGCCGTATTGCATCATCGCGATGCGCTCCACTCCCATGCCAAAGGCAAATCCCGTGACGCGGTCCGGGTTGTAGGCGTCGTCTGCTGGATTCAGCTTGCGGCGTTCTTCCGTGACCGAAGCGAACACCGCCGGATCGACCATACCGCAGCCCAGCAGCTCAATCCAGCCGGAGTGCTTGCACTTGCGGCAGCCGGCGCCGGAACAGAAGATGCAACTGATCTGCATATCGGCGCTGGGCTCCGTGAAGGGGAAGAAGCTGGGAAAGAAGCGCGTCTTTACGCTCGAGCCGAAGAGTTCCTTCATGGCGTGGTCGAGCGTGCCCTTCAGATCGGAGAAGGTAATGTTGGTGTCGACACAGAGGCCTTCGACCTGCTGGAAGCGTGCGAGGTGGGTGGCATCTTCCGCCTCGTTGCGGTAGACGTTGCCCGGCACCACGATGCGCAGAGGCGGAGCCTGGGCGATCATTGTGCGGATCTGCACCGGCGACGTGTGCGTGCGCATCAGCAACCGGTCGCGCGAGGGCCGCGCCTGCTGCCCCGCAATCACCAGCGTGTCCTGCGTGTCGCGCGCCGGGTGGTTGGGCGGAAAGTTCAGCGCCTCGAAGTTGTAGAAGTCGCTCTCCACCTGCGGCCCCAGCGCCGTCGAATAGCCAAGATGGTGGAAGACGGTCACAATCTCCTGCATCGTCTTCAGCAGCGGATGCTCGATGCCCGGCGCGCGCACTGAACCTGGCAGCGTGATGTCGATGCCGGCAACCGCCTTCTTCGGCGGCGCAGCCTCTGCCGCCGCCAGTGCAGCCTCAATCCGCTGCTTCAGCTCGTTGAAGCGCATGCCCAGCGGCTTGCGGGCCTCCGCGGGCGCGGACTTCAGCCACGCATCGCTCACCAGCTTCAGGCGGCCTTGCTTCCGGCCCAGCCAGCGTAGCCGGAACGCCTCCGCGTCCACTGGTCCGGAGGTCTCCATACGCACCTCTTCGGCCAGCGTGGCAAAGGCAGCGTCCAGGGAGGAATCGTCGTAGCTGGAAAGTTGGGGGATAGTATCGTTCATGAACAAAGAGCAGGCACGTCCTGAGGTTCGATAGGCATGGGATTGAGCCGATCCAATTTCGCGGCAGATCCAGTGGGGCTCCAGCCCCGGCGATCTTGATCTGATAACTGGGTCGGTCCAGACTCTTTCAGTTTATCCCACCCTCACAGCGCCGCGGAGATCACGATGGCCACCACAATCACCCCGAGCTGCAGACTGCGCTTGTCCGTAACCGCATAGATCACCGGGTCCTCGTGCAGCTCGCCGCGCGAAGCAACCAGCCACAGCCGGCTCAGCCACAACAGCAGCACAGGAACCAGCAACCACAACCGCGTGTGATGCAGGTACAGATTCTTCGCCACCTCGTTGCCGATGTAGAGCGAGAAGACGACCACCGAGGCGTATCCGCTGGCCGTGCCGAAGCTGCGCATCTGCTCCAGATCCGAGACGCGGTAGGCGCGGCCCTTCACGGCGACCTCCGCCACTCCCTGGCTCCGTAACCGCATGCTCTCCAGTTCAGAGAATCGCTTGACGAACGCCAGCGACAGGAAGAAGAAGATGCTGAACGCCGCCAGCCACTGCGAAACCGGCACTCCCGTGGCTGCCGAGCCCGCAATGATCCGTATCGTGTACAGCCCCGACAGCACGATCACGTCCACCAGCATCATCCGTTTCAGGCGCAGCGAGTACGCCGTGGTCGCTACCGCGTACGTCGCCAGCCACTCCAGGAACTTCCACGGCGTCTGCAGCGCATATTCCGGCGACAAGTACGCCAGCACTCGCGGCAGCAGCACTGCCAGCGCCAGGGACAGCAGCGTAAATATGGCGATGGTCACCGCGCCGGCAATCGGCGACAGGTCTCCCGAAGCGAATGGCCGCCGCCGCTTGCGCGGGTGGTGACGGTCCGCCTCCAGGTCCAGCAGGTCGTTCACAATGTACGTGGACGAAGCGGCCAGCCCAAAGCTCACGAAGGCCATGCCAGCCGCCACCATCGGTCCCGCCGCGCGCACATGGGCCAGCAGCACCGGCAGAAAGATCAGCACGTTCTTGGCCCACTGGTGCAGCCGGATCGCTCTCAGCCACGCCTTCAGCGGCGATGCCGAGTCCTGAAAGTTCCGCACCGGCACAATTCCCGCCAGGCGCAACCCGGCCCGCAGCGAGCGGTGCGGATTCGCCACCATCGGCTCCACGCAGTTCTTCAGCAGCAGCACGTCCGGCCGTGCATTTCCGATGTAACAAAACCCCGCCGGAAACCGCTGCTGGAACGCTGCCAGCTTGTTGTGACCGGTCAGGTTCGTCGTGCCGTCCGACGCCAGCACGCCGGTAAAGATGCCCAGGTGCGCGGCCACGCGCTCCGCCAGCAGCGTATCCGCACCGGTCGCCAGGTAGATCTCGCGCCCCTCGGCGTGTTGCTGCCGCAGATACTCCAGCAGCGAATGGTTGTACGGCAGATGGACGACATCGATCTCCGCCAGCAGCGACACTTGCCGCTTGAACGCCGCCTTTCCCTGAGCCACCCATCCAGGGAAACTCAGCACAGCGCGCGGGTTCTGCCTTGCCAGCACAATCACCGTATCCAGCAGCGTGTCGGATTTGACCAGCGTGCCGTCTAGGTCCACGCACAGCGGTTCCCGCGCAGCCACACTTTGCGCGGCTGCCGTACTGGGTTGCGATGCTGCGGACTCCAAAGACATTCGTCAGCCTCTTCCGACGTTCGGGCTCCGGACGGCACGCAGCAGGGCGCCTCCGGGCAGTGACGCATTCGCAACCCCTTGGTCATTATCCCTTATCGGGTCTTCAATCCGTACACTATCTAGCCTGGCGGCCAGTGCATGGGCCGACCGCCCAGCAGGTGCAGATGCAGATGATTGACCGTCTGCCCGCCGTCATCCCCGGTATTGATAACCATGCGGTAGCCGCGGCTCAGCCCCGCCAGTCGCGCCATCTCGGCCGCTTTCTCTACCAGGTACCCCAGCAGTGGCCCGTGCTGCTGCTCCGCGTGCGCCGTGGAGGCAATGTGCTCCTTCGGAATCACCAGCAGGTGCGTCGGCGCCTGGGGGTTGATGTCCACAATACACAGGCACAGCTCGTCATCCGCCACGCGCGCGGCCGGAATCGTACCTGCAACGATCTTGCAAAACAGGCAATCGGAAATCATAGGACCAAACCTCGCACAACCCTTCAACCAAGGGGATACGCGAGAATTCTACAGCCCAATCCTCTCCCCACAGCATGGGCATTCGGTCAGTGGCGTTGCAGTATCCACAAAGCACCGGCCCATTGTTCTGCAGGCCGCTCGTCGTCCCTCTGGATATACTGCTCTCGAACCCCTCCGGGACCACCTATGCCTACAGCTGCCCAATCCGCCGCAGACGAGCCACTCTACGATCTTCTTTCCGGCGCAGCTCCGTCGACCATCGCGGACGTGATCTCGCGGATGCAGGCGATCGATGCTTTGCTGCCCGTCAACAACGGAATCAAATGGTTCAATCGCCTCTACCTCATGGTGACGCAGGAGGTCGATCTGCAACCGCCAGGCGGCGCATGGCAGAGCCCCGTCTGGCTCACTCGCCTCGATGTCGTCTTCGCGGGCCTCTACTTTAGCGCCTTGGCCAGCTTTCTCGCTGGAAATACCATCCCCTCGGCCTGGAGTGCGCTCTTTGAGGCGCGCTATCGCACTGGCGTGGACCGCATCCAGTTCGCGCTCGCCGGGATGAATGCGCACATCAACCATGACCTGGCGCTGGCGCTCCTGGCCACCGATGCCGACCTAAGCATAGTTCCTGCCGCCAACGGTCCCGAACACGGCGACTATCAGACCATCGACGCCTTGCTCAAGGCTGCGATGCCTTCCGAGCTTGCGGTGCTCGCCACAGACACACTGGGAGTCCTGGCCGAGGATACGGGCAAGATTGGCCGCATCCTCGCCTTCTGGGACATCTGCCAGGCCCGGGACCTTGCCTGGGACTTCGCGAACCACCTGCGCACTCTCAACCCGCTCAGCCGCGACGCAGCCCTCGGCGCGCAGGACGCCCTCACTGGCGCTCTCGGCCGGGCGATCCTCGTCGCGGCCTGAGGGCTGCCGCGGATGTCCATGTTGGAGGTATGCACTGCGCAGCGATCACTTGGCAAAGTACTTCGGGCTCTGCCCCGCGGCCCACGGGTCGTAGGCCTCCGCAAACGCCGCCCGGAACCGCGTGGTCGGATGCGTGTCGAACCAGAATTCGAAGACCGGATGCGGGGTGGGGTCGTCCAGCGAGTCTTCGCCAAGCACCTGGAACGACTGCCGCCCCACCGCCTGCGGATCGGCAACGATGCCATGCACTGCCTCCTGTCCGTAGATGTCGGCATCGTGCTCCATCGCCCGGCTGATGCCGTTGTCGAATGGCTCCGTCAGCGCGGACACCGTGCTCAGCACCAGAGCCAGCACCACCAGCGCGCCCCAGTCCTGCTGAGACCCGATGCCCCACGCCTGCCCGTAGCGCGCCAGCAGCAGCCGCACGCCGTGGTAGCCCAGCCAGAAGAACGGCAGCAGCGCAACGCAGCTCATCGTCGTGCCCAGCAACACATGCCCCAGCGCGTAGTGCCCCATCTCGTGCGCAAAGATCAATGCAATCTCGTCGGGGCTGGACTTCGCCACCGTGGTGTCCCACACCACCACCCGCTTGGACGCGCCAAAGCCCGTCACATACGCATTCAACTGGGTCGACTTGGCGCTGGCCCGCATCAGGAACATCCGCTCCGGCGGTATCGTCAGCCCACCCCGCGCCACCACCCGCTCCAGTTGCTCCACCAGCGCAGGGTTCGTCCTGGCCAGCGGCTCAAACGTGTTGAACAGCGGATCGATGACGTATGGCGACGCGAACACCATGCCCACGGACACCAGCACCGCGGGAATCCAGAACCAGAACCACCATCGCTCCGGCGACTTGCGGATGATCCAGAACATCAGGATCGTCAGCAGCCCCGCAATACCCCACTCCAGTCCGAACGTCTTCGCCTTATCGCCCAGCCAGCTCGCCCACCCCTGCACGGACAGTCCGTAGTGCACTGCCACCGTGTGCCCATAGATCGCCAGCGGAAGATTGAGCAAGCCAATCGCCAGCAGCAGTCCAAACACAAAGGCGTACCCCTGCACCCAGCGGTTCTTCGACAGGCCAACCGCAAGCCGCTGTAGCCGCCCCGCTACGCCGAGTGCGAGGAGCAGCGCCAGTTGCGCCAGCCCCCACAGCGTGCCACCCACCTCCAGTGTCAGCCGGATCCGCTCCAGCGCCACCGCCTTGGTCATCTTCTCCGGCGGCAGCGTGTACGCAGTGGGATTCTGTGCGGCGGCGCGTTCCGCCTGTGCCTCGGTAGGTGTCGTGCTGGCCAGCCGGCTGGCCGCAAGGGCGATGCCCGCCACCAGCGCGAGCATCAGGAGCAAGGTACTGCGAAGGCGCATGCGTTGCACTCCGGAACGTGTGCTCCAGTGTGCGCCATCCACGCGCCTGGACGCAAAGCAGCGCGACGCCGAATCCGGTGTAGCATTCCGATAGACTAACTTCGCAGTTCCACACGCAGGGACAGGGCTCAATGGCACAGCGCAACATGACGTTCCGCACCACCCGTGGCATTCTCACTTTCACCGGCGCCTCGCTCGCTGTGCTCCTCGCGGCAGCTACTTTTGCGCCACGCCGCGCCGCCTGGGCCGCCTCCGCCCCCGCCGCCAAGGCCGACCCCGGCCAGACCATTCTGATGAGCGCGCTGGACGCCGAACTCAAGCGCGCCATGGCGTCGCTCGGCTCGGACGGCGCAGCCGCGCAGCAGCCCAAGCCCTATTTCCTGAGCTATGCCGTAGCCGATGGGATCGGCGTCAACATCGCCGCAGAGTATGGCGCCATCACCAGTTCCAACCAGTCCCATCGCCGCCAGGTGGATGTCCAGGTGCGCGTGGGCGCCCCGGCGCAGGACAATACCCACGGCGACCATCGCGACAGCGCCCTTACCTCCATGCCCCTGCCGCTCACGGACGACCGCGAAGCCATCGCCCGCTCCCTGTGGTTCGCCACCAACCGCGGCTACAGCAACGCGCTGGACGCCTACCTGAAGGTGAAGACAGAGCAGCAGGTGCGCGCGAAGGAAGAAGACAGCTCCCCCGACTTCAGCACTGAGAAGGCGGAGACCTCGCCGCTGCCGTCCACTCCTGCCCTTACCATCGACCGCTCCGCCTGGGAGCAGCGCCTGCGCGAGCTCTCCGGCCTGTTCGCGCAGTATCCGGACATCATCGGCGATGCGGTGGAGTTCCAGGCCACCAGCGAGGACGACTACTTCATCTCCTCCGAGGGCGCCCGCGTGGCGAACCCCAGCCAGACGGCCCGCATCGTCGTCGTCGCCAGTGCCCGCGCCTCGGATGGCATGGACCTGATGCGCGCCGAGACCTTCGAGGCCGACTCCGCCGGTCACCTGCCCGACCAGAAGACGCTCTCCGACAAGATCCTGGCGATGGCAAAGAACCTGGAAGACCTCCGCGAGGCGCCCGTAACCGAGCCATTCAGCGGGCCGGCCATCCTCAGCGGCCGCGCTTCCGCGGTCTTCTTTCACGAGGTGCTGGGCCACCGCCTGGAAGGCCAGCGCCAGCGCGGCGACGAGGAGGGCCAGACCTTCACCAAGATGCTCGGCAAGCCCATCCTGCCCTCGTTCCTCAGCGTCGCGGACGACCCCACCATCGCCACATTCCACGGCACCTGGCTCAGCGGACACTACGACTTCGACGACGAAGGCCAGCCAGCCCGCCGCGTCGACCTGATCAAGGATGGCGTGCTGGAGACCTTCCTGATGTCGCGCGAGCCCATCGCCAGCGTCTCCAACAGCAACGGCCACGGCCGCGCGGAGACCGGCCACATGCCCACCGGACGACAGGGCAACCTCATCGTGACCTCCTCCAAGTCCGTTCCGGAGTCGCAACTCCGTACTATGCTCATCGACGAGGCCAGGAAGCAGGGCAAGCCCTACGGGCTCTATTTCGAGGACATCTCCTCCGGCTTTGCCGTCACCACGCGCCGCTCGCCGCAGGCCTTCTCGGTCATCCCGCTGGTGGTCTACCGCGTTTATGTGGATGGCCGCCCGGATGAGCTGGTGCGCGGCGTCAGCATTGTCGGCACGCCGATGGCCGCACTCGGCAGCATTCTGGCCACAGGCGACAAGCAGGAAATCTTCAACGGAATCTGCGGTGCGGAGTCGGGCAGCATCCCCGTCAGCGCCGTCGCCCCGGCCATGCTCGTGAGCCAGATTGAGACCCAGCGCAAAGCCCAGGGCACCACCCGCCCGCCCATTCTGCCGCCCACCGCCAAACCACGCGATCCAAAATCCGGGAAATGAGCCAGCCCAGCCCTATGCTTCTGACACCGTTCTCCATTCAGCGTATCCGCACCGGACTGCTTGCCGCAGCCGTCGTATTCAGCTCGTCTGTATTCAGCTCATCGTTCGCTGCCTATGCTGCTGCTCCGCCGGATACCCCGCAGGACGATCCCGTGCTGAGCGCCATGCAGGCTGAGCTCAACCGCGAGCAGCCTCTGCTGGTGCTGCCAGGCATGGAGCGACCCTACTTCATCGAGTACCGCCTGGACGACCGCGCCAGCTACGAGGCGGTTGCCAACTTCGGCGCCCTGGTGCGCGAGGAGTCCGTGCGTCAGCGCATCGTCCGCGTCACTGTACGCGTCGGCAGCAACGCCACCGACTCCAGCAGCAGCCGCGGCGACGGCTCCATCACCCTGGCCCCGACGGACGACAACTTCGCCGCGATCCGTCACTGCCTGTGGACCGCAACCGACGAGGCCTATAAGAATGCCCTGCGGGCCTACGCTGCCAAGCAGGCCGCGCTGAAGCACTTTGAGACGGCGCCCACACAGAACGACTTCGCCGCCGCCAAGCCCATTGTCCACATCGGCCCGCTCCAAACCGTCAGCATCGATCGCGAAGACTGGAAGCATCGCATTGTGGAGGCAAGCGGCCTCTACACCACGGACCCCGAGGTCCGCTCCTTCGCCGCCGACGTGGAGTACTCCTCCGCCAGCCTGCGTGCGCTGGCCTTCAACCGCTACATCGTCAATACCGAGGGCACAGTGGTGCGCGAGGGCTTCTCCGACTACGCCGCCAACGTCAGCGTCGGCGGACAGGCCCCCGACGGCATGCAGCTCGCCCGCGACAATGGGACCACCGCCACCACCGCGGCGGAGATGGATAGCTGGCCCGTCTTCCGCAAGCGCGTCATCGAGGATCTGAAGAGCCTGGAGGCGCTGCGCAACGCCCCCGTCGTCTCCGCGGAGGACTACCACGGCCCTGTGCTGTTCAGCGGAGACGCGGCCGCGGACCTGATGACCAAACTCTTTGTCCCCAATGTCGAAGCCGACCGCCCGGAGATGGGCACCACCGCCCGCACCCTGGGCGCCTACACCTCCAGCTTCCATGCCTCCGTGCTGCCGGAGTTCCTGAGCGTCACCGACGACCCGCTCACCACCACCTTCGCCGGCAAATCATTGCTCGGCGCCTACCAGGTGGACGACGAGGGCGTACCTGCGCAAGCCGTCAACGTCGTGGTCAACGGCAAGCTGGAGAACTACCTCATCGGCCGCACGCCCGTCCGCGACTTTCCCGAGTCGAATGGCCACGGACGCGCACCCGCCGGCCAGGCGGCACGCTCCCGCGCCGGCGTGTTGATCTTCAAGTCCAGCGCTCCCGTTCCCGCTGCCGACATGACCAAGCGTCTGCTCGCTATGGCCAAGGACCAGGGCCGCGACGTGTACGCGGTGGAGACTCTGGGCGCGGAGCTTTCGCCCCGTCTGCTCTATCTGGTCCACCCGGACGGCACCCGCACCCTGGTGCGCGGCGGCGTCTTCGACGAACTGGACACCCGCAGCCTGCGCTCCAGCATTGTGGCCGCCGGCGACGACCAGTTCGTCTCCAACCAGCTTGGCACCGTACCCACCACCATCATCGCGCCCAGCCTGCTCTTCGACGACATCGGCGTCAAACGCGCCACCGACGAGCAGAATCGCCTCCCCTACTACGGCCCGCCCGCTCCGGAATCAACCCATTGAGGACACCATCTTTCTCTGGTTGTCATTCGATATCTTCTCTGCTTGTCACCCAATACTTTCCTCGCTTGTCATTCTGAGCTGAAAGCGAAGAATCCCCGCATTTCGTCTGGCTTTCCCAACCGGCTTGGATGAGCGGCTAATTCAGCCGCACCAGGTACGGCTCCGCCCCCGGGTCGGGAATATGGATGCTCTCCGCGATCCGATCTGCTGTCGCCCGGTCCTGGTTCGGCGGATTAATCCGCACCCAGTGCCCTGTAGGCCCGGCAAACTCGATCACCTTGGCCGTCGCATACCGCCGCAGCAAATCGTTCTTCAGTTGGACTGCATCGGCCGGGTCCAGGAACGCGCCAATCTGCACGCACCACTTCCCGGCCGGATCGCTTCCCTCCGGCGGCGCGTATGCCTCCACCCGCACCTTCGCCGTGCCCGGGCGATAGATGTCCACCGCCTTGGCCGCCGCCAGCGACAGGTCGATCACGCGCCCATCGACAAACGGCCCGCGGTCCGTAATCCGCACCAGCACGGACTGGTTGTTGCTCAGGTTCGTCACCTTCACAATCGACCCCATGGGCAGCGTGCGGTGCGCCGCCGTCATCGCATTCTGATCGTAGATGCTGCCGTCCGCCGCCTTGTGATTCGTATACGGCGGCCCATACCAGCTCGCCAGGCCCACCTCGCTCGATACCGGCCTGCCATTGGGCGTGGGCTGCTCCGCGGTCGCCGCAGTGCTCGGCGCCGGACTGATCGGCCGCGACCGCACAGGGTGCGGGCGCTCCGGCTCCACGGCGGGCGCAGGCGGTGGCGGCGGTTGGTACGCCACCGTCGTCTTGTGGTGGCACCCGCCCGCGCCCAGCAGCAGCGCCGGTAGCAGCGCGGCCATCCGGAGCCAGCCGCCATGGCAGCGTTGGATCAAGGTTTCGCCTTGTCTTTCTCCGCGGCGTCCCTGCGCTCATCCATCCGCTGCGCCAGCTTCTGCAACTGCTCGGCGGCGGTTCGCAATGCCTGAGACCCATTCTGCCGGATCTCCGGCACCACCTCGTCGTTGATGTACGTCACCACGCGGCGGACGTCTTCCTCCACGTGCCGCGCGGCATCGCGTATCTGCTGTTCCCACCGTTCGTTTGCCATGGCCGCACCTCCCCACGCTCCAGTATGGAGACGTGGAAATCCGCGGGTCAATGCTGGATTCGCCCTATCCGCCACGCAGTGCCCGATTGGTAATCGGCGGCTGCGGCCCCGTTCGCGTCCCCCACGCCGCGCCCGAGCACATCCCGCCGTCCCCGCCAATACAACAAAAGTATCTTTCCCTACCCACGAAGTCTTATAGTCATCCCCCGTGTTAATGGATACGGATAGAAGTTCCGGGGGTGAAACGGGCCATGCGGACCATTGGGTGGATCTCTGCGCTGCTGGTCGCGGCTCTATCGCCGCTCCCTATACTGCGCGCCCAGGCTCCTCCCACGCTGGCGCTCAACGCCATGCCCTTCAGCATGCCGGACTTCAACGCGCCCGCACTGCTCACCGTCTCCGCCGGGTCGTCCCATGCGCTGCTTCCGCTGCCGGAGGCGCCCATGCCCGCCATCACCGCCCTGCCATCCGCCAAGCCCTGCCGCAGCGCATCGCAGACCGGAAGCCCCGACACCGACAGCGGCGACCAGGACCGCGAACCCTGCCTCCGGGCGCCCAATCCCTACATGCGGTTCGTCAGCACCAGCGCCCCGCTGCCGCTCAGCCCCGCCCAGAAAGCCCACCTCGCCCTGCACGACCTCACCGACCCCGGCAACCTCGCCACCATCCTTGCTACCGCCGGCTTCACCATCGCCACCAATGCGCGCACCGCCTACGGACCCGGCTGGATCGGCGTCCGCAACATGACCGGCTACAGCCTCTCGCAGGACGCCACCGGCGAGTTCTTCGGCACCTTTCTCATTCCCTCCCTCACCGGGCAGGACCCGCGCTACCGGCGCATGCCCAACGCCACCATTCCCCGCCGCATCGTCCACACCCTCGCCGCCACTGTCGTCTCCCAGTCCGACGACGGCCGCACCATGCCCAACTACGCCAACCTGCTCACCAACCCCATCTGCTCGGAGATCAGCAATCTCTACGTTCCCGGCGTCAACGGCAACGGCCCCTCCACCGTCGCCCGCGTCCTTACCGGCTATGCCACCAGCCCGGTGGACAACCTGATTACCGAGTTCCTGCCGGATGTCGCCCGCCGCGTCCACGTCCGCGTCATCTTTGTGCAGAGCCTGCTCAACCAGATCAGCAACGACCAGTACTCACTTCCGTAACCAATCGGTAACCGAACGGCCGTTCGTCCAGCGTCCCATTCACCGCCCCTTTTCCCCATTCAATGCATAATCTTGCCGTTCGCTAGCCTCCGCTTCGGATGCCGGCTCCGGCTGCGTACTCTTGAGGGTGAAGTGCATCGTCTTCGGTGACGGTCCAGCCGCGTGAACCCAGGCGCAGCGCATCACCTTGAAATTCTGAATCGCTCCTGCAAGCGTTTCCAATTCTTTAGAGGCCCGTTCCCAGGCTCCGACTGTCAGAGAGCACGGCCGAAACCAGCACACTTCGTAGAGGAGAGATCCACACATGGCAAAGCGCGCAAAGATTTTTGAGAAAACTCTGGTTCAGGTCGCCAAGGGCGGATGGTTTGTCTACAACGGGTTGAACTCCATGTTCTCCGACAGCCCCAGCTTCACCCCCAAGTGGAGCGACAAGCCGCTGCTCAAGTCCTATCAGAAGGAAAAGCCGCCCCTGGGCTGGCCGCGCACCACAGACTCTCTCTGCCCCAAGTGCGTCCCGGAGATCCGCCAGCAGATCGTGGACGGCAAGCTGCCGCACGAGATCCTGCTCAACGAAAAGGTCGGCGAGATCAAGGCGCAGATCATCGAGCGCGATGGCAAGATCCTGATGGTCAAGGACTGTCCCATCCACGGCCACTTTGAAGACGTGATGTCCATCGACCCCGCCTTCTTCAAGCACCTGGAAGAGGTCTTCCCCGGCCGCGACATCCGCGCCCACAACGACTCCAAGCTGCACAATCACGGCACGTCCACCGTGACCCACGGCCGCGGATCAGTTCTCACCATCGACCTCACCAACCGCTGCAACATGATGTGCGACCCCTGCTTCATGGACGCCAACCAGGTCGGCTTCGTCCACGAACTCACCTGGGACGAGATCAAGACCATGCTGGACAACGCCGTCACCATCAAGCCGCGTCGTCAAATGAGCGTCCAGTTCTCCGGCGGCGAGCCCACCCTCTCTCCATACTTCCTCGACGCCGTCAGCTATGCCCGCAAAGTCGGCTACACCAGCGTCCAGGCCGCTACCAACGGCATCGAGTTCGCCAAGTCCAAGGAGTTCGCCAAGGCCGCGGCCGAAGCCGGTCTCCGCTACGTCTACCTGCAGTTCGACGGCATCGGCAACGCCGCCAACTCGCACCGCAAGGTTGGCAACGCGTTCGACGTCAAACTCCAGGCCATCCACAATCTCTACGAGGCCGGTGTGGACATCGTCCCCGTCACCACCATCATCAACGGCATCAACAACGAGCAGGTTGGCAACATCATCCAGTTCGCGCTCGACAACCCCAAGAAGATCAACTTCCTCAGCTTCCAGCCGGTTTCCTTCACCGGCCGCGACGAGGCGGTTTCCGACGAGCGCCGCGCCGCCCAGCGCTACACCCTCTCGCACATGGCGCACGACGTCAAGAACCAGACCGGCCTGGGCGAGCCCACACGCGACTGGTTCCCCATCTCCTTCATGTCCACCTTCTCCGACTGGGCCGATCTCGTCCACGGCCCGGACCGCGACTGGGGTCAGCTCTCCTGCGGCTGCCATCCCAACTGCGGCATCTCCATGGCGCTCATGATCGACAAGGAGACCAAGGAAGCTGCACCGGTCACCGCCTTCATCAACGCCGATCGCCTGGCCAAGGACATCGCCCGCGTCAACGACGCAGCCCGCGGCAAGTACCTCACCATGCTCGGCGCGGCCCTCGCCCTCATCCGCAACTACAAGCCGGACATGGCCCCCACCCACTTCAAGATCAAGGACCTGCTGGAGAAGTTCGACAAGAGCTTCGGCGCCTCCGGTCGCGACTACGGCAAGGTCACCGCCGACCGCACCATGGAAGACATCAAGAAGCGCCGCGGCGACCGCTGGAACTTCCTTTTCATCGCCGGCATGTGGTTCCAGGACTTGTTCAACTACGACTTCCGCCGCACCGAGCAGTGCATCATCCCGTACGCTACTCAAGAAGGCGAGATCAGCTTCTGCGCCTATAACACCGGCGTGGGCTGGCGCAACATTATCGAGAAGATGCACATGACCTCCACCCTGACCAAGTGGTACGAGGAGCACGGGCGTCATGAGATCTTCGCCGGCGGCAAGAAGGTTGGGCTCGAACCCGAGGCCACCTACGACCTCGTCGTCAACGAAGAGCACGTCAACGCGGCGGCCAACGATACGTTCGACAAGAGCGGCATCGCCAAGAACGCCCGCGAAGAGAAGATCCGCGCGCGCGATGCCAAAATCAAGCAGGACGCCGAAAACGCCCGCATGGCCAAGCTCTACCGCAAGGAAATCCTCCAGGAACCCGACGCGCCAGCAGGCTTCATCTCCCTAGGCGAGATCAAGCCCGCCTCCACCCCCGCCGCACCAAAGGTAGAAGAAACCATCGCCGGCGACTGATCATCCAGCCATCATCATTGCAAGGGCCGCTCAACTTTGAGCGGCCCTCGCTTTTAACCAAACTCTCTCCACTGCGTCATTCTGACCGCAGGTCAGAATCTCCGTCGTTGTCTCTTGTACCGGCGATCACTGGATCGCGCCATCAACACAGCGTGGCCTTCGTGTTTGGGTTGAACCAAACTCTGCGCCGGGCGACCCGCTCGATGTCGCCGTCGAAGGCGGGCGGATTGTGCTGACCTCCCGCGCAAAGCCGCGCCGGACCGCCCGCATCGTCACCGATCCCATTACCGGCCTGCCCGTGCTCACGGTCGCGGCCGACGCGCCTGTGCTCAGCAGCAAACACGTCGGCGAAATCCTCTCGAACTTCCCATGAACTGCCTCTTCGATGTCAACGCGCTCGTCGCTCTGGGATTCAGCCACCACGAATTTCATGGTCGGATGGCCGCTTGGATGCAAGCGGAATCGCCCTCCCTGGCCACCTGCTCCATCACCGAACTTGGGTTCGTCCGGGTCCTCGCTCAGGCTCCAGGCTACGGCGTCTCCCTTGTTCAGGCCGAGACGATTCTGCAGCGCCTCAAGAAGAGCCGCATCTTGTCCCACTGGTTTATCCCGGACGATCACGACATCTCCCACTTGCCCGAATGGGTCAAAACTCTGAAACAAACGCCCGACGGGCATCTCGTGCAACTCGCCCGCTCGAACGGCGCCGTTCTTGCAGCTCTGGACGAACACATTCCCGGTGCCTACCTGATCCCGCGGTGACTGGCCGGTGAGCTAGAATTATCTGAACTATGAGGTGGGTGCCACCTTCCACCCGGAAAGCAAGCAACACATGCAGACGCCAGAAGAGCTCGCCGCACTCCACTTTGCCACGTACAACTCTCCAGCCCAGGTCTACTCCGCTCCCGGTCGCGTCAACCTTATTGGCGAACACACCGACTACTCCGGCGGCTTCGTCATGCCCGCCGCCATCGACTTCTCCACGCTCATCGCCATCTCCCCACGCACCGACGGCCGCTTGCTGGCTCACTCCATCAATTTCAACGAGCGCCTCGACAAACCCATCGACGAAGTCCTCGCCGGCCGCGTCCGCTCCTGGTCCGACTATCCCGCCGGCGTCCTCTGGGCGCTGCGCGAGAAGGGCGTCGACGTCTCCAGCGGCTTCTCCATGACCATCGTCGGCGATGTCCCTCTTGGCGCCGGCCTCAGCTCCTCGGCGTCCCTCGAAGTCTCCACCGCCTTCGCCGTCCTCGGCACCCTCGGTGTCGAGATGCCCCTCGCCGAGATCGCTCTCCTCTGTCAGCACGCGGAGAATGGCTTCGTCGGCGCCAACGTCGGCATCATGGACCAGTTCGTCATCTGCTGCGGCCAGCAGGATCACGCCGTCATGATCGACACGCGCTTCCTCACCTACACGCTCGCGCCCATCCCATCCAACGTACGCATCGTCATCTGCAACTCCATGGTCAAGCATGCCCTCGCCGAAGGTGGAGGCTACACTCAGCGCCGGGCGGAGATGGAAGCCGGCCTGCACATCCTGCAGCAGCACCGTCCGGAGATCGTGGCCCTGCGCGACGCCACGCTCGATGACCTCGCCCGCTGGGGCTCGGAGATGAAGCCAGAGTCACTGCGCCGCTGCCGCCACGTCATCACCGAAGACCTCCGCGTCGAGGCCGCGGTCGAGGCGTTCCAGGCCCACGACCTCACCCGCTTCGGCCAGCTCATGCACCAGGCCCAGCTCAGCTTCCGCAACGACTTCGAGGCCTCCTGCCCGGAGATTGACGCTCTCATCGAGCTCGCCAACCACCAGCCCGGCTGCTTCGGCGCCCGCCTCACCGGCGGAGGCTTCGGCGGCTGCACCGTCAACCTCATCGCCGCAGAGCACGCCGCCGCCTTCGTCGAAGCCATGCGCGCCGGATACCGTGCCGCCACCGGAATCACGGCCGAGATCTACACCAGCCGGGCCTCCGCCGGAGCCCACATGGTCACGATTTAGCCTGTCCGGCATCGGTTGTGCTGTGCATCACATCCGGGCCGCCTTCCTTGGCGTACGATTCCGATTACCCCACGCCAGGAAAGGAAGCACATGATCAGCAAGCTTGAGGAGATCTCCAGAGAGCGCAAGCGGGCCCATCACAAGCTGCTTGCCAACGCATCCAAGGTGTACGACTGCTTCCTGACCATGGAGAGGGCCGCCTATGCGGAAGGAGCCCTTTCGAAGAAGCACAAGGAGATCATCGGCCTCGGCATCTCGGTCGTCACCAACTGCGAGTCCGGCATGCAGTGGCACATCGAGGCCGCAACCGTTGCCGGCGCCACCTTCGAAGAGCTGCTCGAGGCCATCGAGGTTGCCATTGAGATGGGCGGAGCGCCCGCCACCGTGTCGGCCCGCTTCGCACTGGTCGTTATGGAAAGCCTGGGCGTCAAGCCCTCGCGCTAGAGCAAATTTCCTGTGGGTGTACAGCGGAGGCGTTGCATTCATGTCCGTTTTCTCCCAAAGAAAACGGTATCTCACAGGACTCTCCACGCCACAGCAACAGGAAATTTTCTCTAACACAGAGAGGCCCGGCACTTGGCCGGGCCTCTCTGTTGACTCTAAGCAGTGTTAGTGCGCTGCCTTGTGTACTGGATGCGCAGCGGGCTTTGCAGCAGACTTCGTCTCCGCCTTCGGCAATACCACTTCGCCATCGCTCATGATGATCATGATCGGGTTCGGCGTGAACGAGTCATACGTACCGGACACCGTCACCGTCTGACCAACCGCTGTTGCCGCTGCCAATGCTGCCGCATCCTTTGCAGCCGCATCCTGCTTCTTCTTGTAGGCCAGCTTCTGCGCCGGCGTTGCCTTCTCCGGCAGGTCGGGAATCGGGTCCGGTGCCTTCAGGTTGAACGTGAAGTCGGCCGACTTGTTGGCCTTCGCATCGGAGGAGATAGACACCTGCAACTGAGTCGGCGTGGATACAACGACCACTGCGCCATCCAGCGCGACGGACTTACCCTTGATGGCATCCCACACCTTGGAGACCTGATCCGGGGTTCCGCTCTGCAGGATGAACTCCCGATCATCCGGAGCCAGCGTCGCCAGATCCGGCGTCGTCTTCAGAACGCCATCGATGATCTCGGCTGCGGTTGGTGCAGGCTTGATCGACGCCTGGAAGCCGTCGGGCGGATTCAAGTTGGCGGACGCGGCCGTCACCACTGCATCATAGCCGTCGTCGCCACCGTGGTACTTCTTGTAGCAGTACTTTGCGGTCGGCGCGATCTGCGTCTTGTACGGCTCCGGCGCGAAGGACACAAACCGCGCCACGTAGAATGCGCAGTCCAGGTAATCCGGCGGCGTGGACTGCATGTAAGCCAGTCCAAGATAATATGTGTCCTGCAACTGCGGCCCGGGTGTTTGCGTCGCCGCAATCGGAACCGCGGACAGCTCCTTCTTGAAGGCGTCCACGGCTGTATTGCCGTCTTTCTTGTTCAGCGCCGCTGCGCCAATCACACTGTAGAAGATCGGGAAAGTCTTGCTCTGCAATGTCTTGAAGTCGGCATCGGACATCGCTGCCGGCTTGGGGGCAGCCAAACCTTTCTGCGCATATCCCGCTGCACCGTCCAGTGCGGCCTGCTTGGCAGTCGCGTCGGTCACGGAGTCGGAGTTCGACTTGCGCAAAAACGCCTCATAGGTCAGCGCCTGCACATTGTTCGGATCCAGTTGGAGTACACGGTCGGCCGCATCCAGCGTCTTACCCGCATCGTATTGGCTGTACGCCGCCATCAGCGTCACCAGCACGTCCTGCTTCACAGCAGACTGCGGGTACTGTGTGAGATATGCCTCAAGCGCCGCGGACTTCGCCTGCGGCGTAGTCTGTGTCATCGCGTTGTTGTACGACGCATACTCGGCGTCGGACATCGTGACCTTACCATCGGCACCGGCAGCAGGCGCTGCGGTTTGGGCGTACACGGCAGGCAGACCCGATGCGATTGCCACACACGCCAGCAAATAAGCTAAGACGACCTTCTTCATTCAAGACTCCTCGGACAATGTTTTATTTGACTGGCCTGCCACCCGGAGTCCCGGGGAAAAGATGCTCTTGTGTAGCCCGTGCGTGAATTGTATCTGCCTTTACGCATGCACAGTTGCGAGGCATATAAGAGTGATTATAGGAACCATGCCGTCCTGTGGCAAGTTACACAACAACTTAGCAAAAAACTGTCCTATGATCGGACGGTCACCGGTCTCGTGCCTGTCCCCTTGGCCGCCCTGCGGTATACTGAAGCCGTTCGGGCTGTATCCGCCGTCTCTGGGCGGAGTGGCACTGGAGAAGACCATGAGCGTTACCCAGCTTCGCGCCAGCGGAGTATCGTCCCTTCCGCGCAGGCTTACCGCCGACGCGCTCCTCAAGAAAAAGCTTACAGGCCATCCCATCACTGCGTTGACCGCGTACGACTATCCCACTGCGCGCCTGGTCGACGAAGCCGGCATCGACATGATCCTGGTCGGCGATTCGCTCGGCATGGTCGTGCTGGGCTATGAGAACACCCTGCCGGTAACGCTCGATGAGATGCTCCACCACACGCGCGCCGTTGCCCGCGCGGTCCGCCGGGCATTCCTGGTCGCGGACATGCCCTACGGTTCCTACCACTCCGCGCCGGACGAAGCCATCCGTAACGCGCTGCGCTTCATTAAAGACGCCGGCGCCCAGGCGGTCAAGATCGAGGGCGGTGCATCCCGGGCTGAACTGGTCAGGCGCCTCACCGATGCCGAGGTTCCAGTCGTCGCCCACATCGGTCTTACGCCGCAGTCGGTCCACAGCATGGGCGGCTATCGCGTGCAGGGCAAGACCCTGGACGCCATGGACCGCCTCTCCGCCGACGCGCGCGCCCTCGAGGAAGCCGGCGCCGTTGCCATTGTGCTGGAAGGCATTCCCCGCGAACTCGCCGCCCGCATTACCGTGGAGGCCGGCGTGCCCACCATCGGCATCGGTGCCGGGCCGGAGTGTGACGGCCAGATCCTCGTCTTCCACGACCTCTTCAACCTCACCTTCTCGCCCAGCGCCAAGTTCACCCGCCAGTATGCCGACGGTGCGGCCTTCTTCTCCTCCGCGCTGCAGCGCTATCGCGACGATGTCGAGGGCCGGGACTTCCCCTCCGACGATGAGAGCTACCATCTCTCCCGCGAGGTGCAATCGGCTATCCAACTGCCACGCACCCACGCCCGCAAAGCCTGAGGCCCCCATGATCCAACTGCTGTCGGAACCCGTCGCAACAGCCTCCATGACGATCTGTCGCACTCCGGCCGAGATGCATGCCGCCTGCAGCGAGTTGCGCCGCTCCGGAGCCACACTCGGCCTGGTGCCCACCATGGGCGCACTCCACGCGGGACATCTCTCGCTGGTCTCCGCCGCCCGCGCCGGATGCGACGCCGTCGCCGCCTCCATCTTCGTCAACCCCACACAGTTTGGCCCGGACGAGGACTTTCAATCCTACCCCCGCACCTTCGACGAGGACTGCCGCAAGCTCGAATCCGCCGGCGTGCAGCTCCTCTTCGCACCTTCCGCGGCGGACATGTGTCCGCCGGGAAACACCACCTTCGTCGACGCCGGCGAGATCGGCGAGCGCCTCGACGGAGCCTCGCGCCCCGGCCACTTCCGCGGCGTCGCCACTATCGTCACGCGCCTCTTCCACATCGTCATGCCCGACCGCGCTTACTTCGGCCAGAAAGATGCCGCGCAGATCGCTGTCGTCCGTCGCCTGGTCTGCGACCTCAACCTTCCCGTCGAACTGGTCGCCTGCCCCATCTACCGCGAGCCCGATGGCCTGGCCATGAGTTCGCGCAACCGCTACCTGTCGCCCGCCGAGCGCACCCGCG
>Ga0302201_10000200_pt1 | contig 52013 bp, 43 predicted proteins | sample II_Bog_N3_2_FD_194586 | JGI IMG/M metagenome (GOLD analysis project Ga0302201, IMG submission 194586) | Peat permafrost microbial communities from Stordalen Mire near Abisko, Sweden - II_Bog_N3_2 | ecosystem: Environmental > Terrestrial > Soil > Wetlands > Peat | place: Sweden: Abisko... | reverse complement strand
GCAGCGGTGACGGTCCGCCATGGGCATCGCCCCAAGGGCACAGGCCGTGCGCTCACCCCGGAGCAAGAGCGCGAGGTACAGCGACTGATCCGCGATCATGTTCCCGACCAGTTGAAGATGAGCTATGCGTTGTGGACCCGGCAGGCAGTGCGCGAGCTGATTCTGCGTCGCTATGACGTTGTGCTGGCCGTCCGTGCGGTTGGCAACTATCTGAATCGTTGGGGCTTCACGCCGCAGAAGCCGTTGAAGAAGGCCTATGAGCAGTCGCCGCAAGCGGTGGGCAAATGGCTCGATGAAGAGTATCCGGCAATCGCCAAACGCGCTCACCAGGAGAGTGCGGAGCTTCACTGGGGCGATGAAACCGGATTGCGTTCCGACGATGTGCGTGGACGCGGCTATGCGCCCAAAGGGGAGACGCCGGTCCTGCGCATCAAGAACAACCGATCCAGCCTGAGTGTGATTTCTACAGTCACCAACAAGGGGCAGATGCGGTGGAGAATCTTCTCCGGGGCACTCGATGCCCGCATCCTGATCGACTTTCTCAAACGCTTGATCCGCAATGCGCCCAAGAAGATCTTCCTCATCCTCGACAACCTGCGGGTACATCACGCCAAGATCGTCCAGCAATGGTTGGCGGAGAACGCGGACAAGATCGAGGTCTTCTATCTGCCCAGCTACTCGCCGGAACTGAATCCCGACGAACTGCTCAACGCCGACCTCAAGCAACGTGTCACGGCCGCGGTGCCGGCGAAAACACAAATACAACTCGTCAAGACCACGTCCAAGGCACTGCGCAGCATCCAGAAACAGCCCGCCAAAGTCGAACGTTACTTTCTCCACCCAGACGTAAAATATGCAGCTTGATCGCAATCCTTTCTGGCCGGATCAATAATCATTTACTACATGGGCCGTCTACCCCCCCCCGCGCATTTCCCTGCCAGTTGCCCCGGATGACGGCTTTCCTGGCACGTCATTCGCGCACATTGTGCAACTTCACCATCGGCGACGGTGACCATCACGCCACCGCGTCCGCTTAGGGAACCTCTGAATAGGTCGCTGTTTTGGTAGGGCACGACTTTAGTCGTGAAGCAAGCAGCTCAAAATGAAGGCGGGCTTTAGCCCCTGAGGGAACGTGGTTCGGGAATCTGACAGTTGATCAGAGGTTCCTTAGGGGCGGCATGAGCGATGAGGGCCGAGCCAAGATCGCTGCCGCTCAACAAAAACGCTGGGCGAGGGTAAGGCGGGAAAAGAACAAGGCAGCTAAGGCGGCTAAGGCCGCCTTGGTCGCCCACTCAGCAAAGTAATCCACTCTTACACCTGCGCATAAGGGCCTCGAGGCTATTGACCTCCGGGCCTTTATCCTTGGCGACGACTTCCTCGGCCAGAGCATATGAAGCAAAACAGCAAACACACAAGTGCAGCCATGGCAGTCCGCCGATCCCCGTATTGTGTCGGGGATGAATTCCTGTCAATCGCCTGGATCGGTGTCGTGACCATGGAAAACTTGCGAGAAGGCCGCTTTCGGTTACCGATCTGCCGTCAATGAGTGCTCGGGGGCTTTTGGCAACAGTCAGGCAAGTTTCTCGGCGGAACATGAGGGATGGATCCGTGCTTTCCCAGGTCTCAGAATCGAGACCTGGGGCACCCATTTTCCTGCTTTGTCTTACACATTTGAGACCTCGGCCGCCCGCTCCGCGTAGCAATACTTCGGGCCCGGATCAATGAAGTTGCCACAATCACTTTGCAAGTTATCCAGTAGCCAACTCAATTATTCATCTCCACCTGCGTCTTAACCTGCCCGCACCTTACTCTTCCACCACCGCTTTGGAGAGGTTTCTTGGCTGGTCCACATTCACGCCGTGCTCCAGCGCCATGTAGTAGGAAAAGAGCTGCAGAGGAATCACTTCCAGAATCGGCAGCAGGTACTCGGTGGCCGGCGGCACAAAGACGCAGTCGTTCACCAGGCCAGCCACTTCGGCGTCGTCCGCGTTGGCGATGGCCATGACGATGGCGCCTTGCGCCTTCATGTCGGCCAGCAGTTGCAACGTCTTCTCGTAGCGCTCGATCGATGCCGGCAGGTCGCGATCGACGGTGGCCACCACCACCAGCGGCACACGGTCGCTGAGCAGCGCGTTGGGGCCGTGCTTCAACTCGCCCGCCGGATAGCCCTCGGCATGAACGTAGGACGCCTCTTTCAGCTTCAGCGCGCCTTCGCGCGCAATGGCATAGTGAATGCCGCGGCCCAGGTAAAGGAAGGTGGAGGCCGACTTGTACTTGCAGGCCAGACAGGCCATGCGCTCGCGCCAGGGGTCGAGCTGTGCCTCGATCTCGCTGGGCAGGGCACGCAACTCCTGGATATAGATGGCCAGCGTCTGCTCATCGATCCGCCCCAGGCGCGCGCCCTCATAGAGCGCCAGCAGGTAGAGCACCGCCAACTGGCAGGTGAAGCTCTTGGTGGCGGGAATCGCACGCTCGATGCCCGCGGCCAGGGGCATGGACACATCGGCCTCCTGCGCGATGGTGGAGGCCTCGACGTTGGTAATGGCCAGTGTGCTTTGACCGCGCCGCCGCGCCTCGCGCAGGGCCGCCAGGGTGTCAGAGGTTTCGCCCGACTGGGAAAGCACCAGCACACTTGGCTGATGAGCGCTCTTCAGCACGCTGTCTCCCCGCAGGCTGTATTCACTGGCATATTCGACGTCAACGGCCAGGCCGCACAGATCTTCAAGCAGGATTTCCGCGGCCAGGCCGCTATGCCGGCTGGAACCGGATGCGGCGATCAGGACCTCTCCCGCCGGGGTGGACCAATCCGCCAGCAGACTGGCCACTTCGGGCTTCAGTCCATCGCCGGCCAGATAAAACGCCAGCGTGCGGCGAAGCGCCTCCGGCTGTTCATAGATTTCGCGCAACATTTCATGGGCAAATTTCAAGATCATTTCCTCTTCCGGCTTTGCGGAGTTCATTCTTTCACTGATTCGGCAAAGTGCAAGACTGGCCGATTCAAATGACCGGCACGATTCTCAAAAACTCAGCCCAACGGCGCGCTCAACACTGCTGGCCGCCTGGCGGCCAGCGTGACGATGAGTTCGCCGAAGAGCGAATTGGCCCAGGCAAACCACGGCCGCGTAAACTGTGCCGCGTCCTCCTTGTCAAACGACTCGTGCATGAATCCGGTCCCCGCGGTGGTGTCCCGCAACCAGCGCAGGCACTGGCGGACCTCGCGCTCATCCTGTGAGGTGAATGCGCGCATCATGATCGAGATGGGCCAGATCATGTTCATTCCCTCATGAGGGCCGCCGATGCCTTCCGCCGCCTTGCCGCGGAAGAAGTAGGGATTCGACTCGCCCAGCGCAAAGGCGCGCGTCCGCAGGTAGAGCGGGTCGCCTGCCGCGCAGCAGCCGAGATAGGCCAGGCTCAACAGGCCGGGAGCATTGGCGTCGTCCATCTTCAGCACATTGCCGTAGCCGTCCACCTCGTAGGCCCAGATGGCACCCAGCTTTGCGTGTTGCGTCTTGCCGTAGCGGCCGAGCGCGCGCTCCACCTCTGCCGCCAGCGCCTCGGCCTCCGTGGCCAGCGCGGCGCAGTGGGCCACCTGCGCCGCCAGCTCCGCCAACTGGCGCAGGCTGGTTACCGCAAAAAGATTGGCGGGAACGAAGAGCGGATAGATGCAGGCGTCGTCCGAGGGCCGGAACATGGAGAAGATCATGCCCACGGGCAGCGCGGGATTGCCAAAGCCGCTCAGCGCGCAGGTATCGTACGGAACCGCCGACTCGCGTTGAAACGAGTACGGCCCGGGCCCCGCTTTGCGCTGCTGCGTGCGAAAGGTCTTCACAATGGTCCACGCCGCCTGCTTCCACTCGGCGTCAAAGGGGCGCGTGTCCCCGGTCTGCTTCCAGTAGCCATGCGCCAGGCGGATCGGATAGCAGAGCGAATCCACCTCCCATTTACGTTCGCCCACACCGGGGTGATGCTCCGTCTTGTCGTTCACGGCCCAGGTCAGTGGCGGATCGCTGGGATTGCGCAGGAAGGCGTTCGCATAAGGGTCGAGCAGAATCATCCGCGCCTGGCGGCGGATTGTGCCCTCCAGCAACACGCGCAGCGGCTCGTCTTCCTTGGCCAGCGGCAGATAGGGCCACAACTGCGCGGAAGAATCACGCAACCACATGGCGTCGATGTCGCCCGTAACAACAAAGGTGTCGGGCTTTCCTTCAAACACTCCCGGCCAGACGGTTGTGTCCAGCGTGTTGGGAAAGCAATTCTCAAAAATGGTTGCCAGGGCAGGATCGGCAATGCGCCGCTGCATGCGCGGAATGAGAGCCTCAACCGCGGCGCTGGTGAAGCGCCGATCAGCGCGCGACGGGCGGCCATGGGGCAACTTCAGCCTGCCCGCCGTCTCGCCCGTGGCGGCTTCAGCCCAGGCGCGCGGAGCCAGAGCCACCGTGGCAGCCGCTCCCTTCAACCATGTTCGACGGTCCATCTCAAACATTTCCGGTCCCCTTGGTGCTGCGCGCCAGTGCGCGCCGATCCTCTGCGGTCCTGTGTGAATACCGAATCAAGCAGCAGCCGCGTTCTCCGGCGCTGCATCCGTGCGGGCATCACCGAAGGGATTTTACCGCAGTTGCGGGAACTCCGGGCTGTACCTGGCCAACTCGAGCAACAACTGCTCGGAGGGCTTCCACTCGCCAATGGCCGGATTGAGCAGCATGGCCTCGCGGGCTGGCCGTGGCAGTTTGCGCTCCGCTGGCGGGCCAGGCTTCATGCCTGCCGCAGGCAGCGGGCAGTTGAAGAGGAAGTCCGGGCATTTGGCGCAACTTTCAGATCGCCGCAACAATTGCTCGAATGCAGAGTCCGGCCAATGGAACGCCCCGGCTTTTCCACAGCCAGGCCGCCGTGGAAGTGCATGCGAAGGAGTCCTTTCCGCCAATGAGGGTCGCATGGGGGCCTGCACGCCATCGCCGCGCGCTTTCTGGCGGCCCGTTTCGGGCTGAGCCTTCTCTTGCCGGTGGCTGCGCCTTGGGTCTGGATTTCAAGCCCGCCATTGCCGATAAGGAAACGACAGGCGAATCAGTCTTCACGATGGACATTACAGAGCGGAATACGGCAGAAACGGCGCTCAAGCAGGGCGTGAAAAAGGATCGGGAGGTCTTTGCCTCGGCGCTGGAAGGAGTTTTCCAGACATCGCTGGAAGGTGAATTCATCCCCACCAGCCCCGGCCTGACCAGAATGCTGGGCTACGACTCGTCGGAAGAGATCGTATTGGGAGGGCCAGGCTGGGCTCACCAGGTGTGGGTTCACTCGGAAGACTGCGCAAAACTGGCGCGGCTGCTCAAAGAACAAGAGGAAGTGCGGGGCTTCGAATGCCAATTCAGGCGCAAGGATGGAGCCCCGCTTTGGATTTCGTTCAATAGCTGGAAAGTTCGAGGAGCCGATGGGCGGGCGCTCTACCGGCAGGGGTTCATGGAAGATATCAGCGAGCGCAAGCGGACCGCTCAGGCACTGGGCAATGACAGCTCCCGTTTTCGCCTCATCTTTGAGGAAAACGGTTCGGTGATGCTGGTCTTGGATCCCGGCAGCGGAGAGATTGTCGAGGCCAATCCAGCGGCTGCCTCCTTTTACGGATATCCGCGCGAACAACTGACCGGCATGAACATCTGCCAGATCAACACCCTGCCTTGGCAATCGGTAGCCGTAGAGCGGCAGCGCGCGCTGCGCGAAGAGCGCAGCTGCTTTGACTTCCGCCATCGGCTGGCCAGCGGCGATGAACGCGAGGTCGAAGTCTATTCCACGCCCATCAATGTGGACGGCAGGATGCTGCTGTTCTCGATCGTTCACGACAAAACCCAGCGCAAGCGGGCGGAAGAATCGCTGCTTGAAAACCTGGATACCCTCAAGGAAGCGCAGGTCATCGGGTGCGTTGGCGGCTATGTTCTGGATATTCCCGCCGGGGTATGGACAAGCTCTGAAGTGCTTGACGAGATTTTTGGAATCGGCAACGGATTTGAGCGCACGGTGGAGAGTTGGGAGGCATTGATCCATCCCGACGACCGTGAGATGGTGGCAGCCTATTTTGCAGGGGAAGTGGCCGGCCAGGGCAAGGCGTTCAATAAGGAATATCGCATCGTCCGGCAGACGGACGGGGCCGAGCGCTGGGTGCACGGATTAGGCAGGCTTGAGTTCGACGCGCAGGAACGGCCCCTGAAGATGCGCGGCACAATCCGGGACATCACCGGACGCAAGCAGACGGAACTGGAACTCCGTGACAGCGAGGAACGGTACCGGGCGACGTTTGAGCAAGCCGCGGTGGGCATTGTGCATACCGCGTTCGACGGCCGCTTCCTCCGGTGCAACGAGCGATTTGCCGAGATGATCGGCTACTCGAAGGAGGAACTCTACGCCTTGAGCTTCCAGCAGCTTACCTTGCCAGAGGATCTGGCCGGGAGCGAAAACGTGCGGCAACAGATGCTGAACAGCACGGACGGCGTTGTCTCCTGGGAGAAGCGCTACATCCGCAAAGACGGCAGCCTGATCTGGGTGATGGTGACGGTTTCTGTGCAGCGCGACAGCGCGGGCCGGCCGCTGCATTTCATCGCGTTGGTGGAAGACATCAGTTTGCGTAAGGCTGCCGAGGAGCGGCTGACGGCGGCTCAGCAAGCGCTGCGGACAAGTGAGGAGCACTACCGCACGGTCTTCGAGACGAGCCTTGACGGCATCTGTGTCAGCAATTTGAGCGACGGAAGATACATCGACGCCAACCAGGCATTCCTCAATATTCTGGGCTTCGATCTCGAAGAGGTCATTGGCCGGACGTCCATGGAACTGAACCTGTGGGCCGATCCCCCCCTGCGGCGCAGGTTCGTGGAAATGCTGGAGCTGCGCTCGGGCTTTCAGAACGAAGAGACCCAATACAGAACAAAGACCGGGCAACTCCTCTGGGTGCAGATTTCATCCTCGCTGATCGAGATCGAGGGCCTCTCCTGCATCCTTAGCGTGGTCCGGGACATCTCGGAAGCCAAGGCGGCGGAGAAACGTCTGAAAGCGGCTCTTGAGGCCCTGCGGGGCAGCGAAGAACGCTACCGCGCCGCCTTCCAGATGAGCCTGGATTGCGTCATTCTCAACCGCCTGGACAATGGGGAGTATGTCGAGGTCAACCGGGCATTCACTGAAATCGTTGGATACAGCCGCGAGGAACTCATCGGACGTTCCTGGTTGGAGCTCGACATCTGGGCGGACCCGTGCGATCGCGAGAAACTGGCCGAAGAACTGCGCCGGAACTCGGTTTACCGCAATCTGCAAGTCCGCTTTCGCCGAAAGAACGGAACGCTGCTGTGGGGATTGATGTCGGCATCGGTGCTCGATCTGGACGGCGTTCTCTGCATTCTCTCCGTGACCCGCGACGTCACCGAAGCCAAGGCGGCGGAGCAGTTTCTGGCCCAGGCGCAGGAAGCCTTGGGGACCAGCGAGAAGCGTTACCGCACCATCTTCCAGACCAATCTGGACAGCGTGGTGATCACCCGCATCAGCGATGGGCTGTGCGTCGACGCCAACCGGACGTTCCTCGAACTCACCGAATACACACGCGATGAGATTCTGGGAAGGACGACAGCCGATCTGAAGTTATGGGCGGAGCCCGGTGATCGCCAGCGACTGCTGGAAGCGCTTGGGCAGAACGGAACCTGCCGGGATCTGGAGGCCAAGTTCAAAAAGAAGAGCGGAGAGATCATCACGGCGATGGTGTCCGCATCGCTGATTGAGATTGACGAGACGCCGTGCATTCTCTCCGTCGCGCGGGATATCTCCGGCGCCAAGGCGGCGCAGGATCGGATCAGGGACCTGGCTTTCTACGATCCATTGACGCGCCTGCCCAACCGCCGCCTGCTGCTCGATCGTCTGCAGCAGGCCCTGGCTGCCGCCGCCAGAAGCACCGGCCAGCATGCCCTTCTGCTGATCGATCTGGATTACTTCAAGACGCTCAACGATACCCTTGGCCACACGATGGGGGACCTCCTGCTGCAGGAAGCTGCGCGGCGCATCAGTGGCTGCGTTCACGCGACCGACAGCGTGGCGCGGCTGGGCGCCGATGAGTTCGCGGTGCTGCTGGAGGATTTGAGCGAGGTTCCCGAGGAGGCCGCTACCCAGGCCGAGTACATCGCCGGCCGCGTACTCAAGGCCATCGGCCGGCCCTACTTCCTGGAAGCGAACGAGTGCCACAGCACGGCGAGCGTCGGGATCTCCGTATTCCGGGACCAGACACAAAACCCTGAAGGAGTGCTGCGCCAGGCCGAACTGGCGATGTATCAGGCCAAGGAGGCCGGCCGCAACGTAATGCGCTTCTTTGCCCCGGCCCTGCAGGCGGCCGTCAACGCCCGCGCCGCCATCGAGAAAAGCCTGCGCCGGGCGCTCAGAGATGGCGAGTTCCTGCTCTACTACCAGCCCCAGGTGGATCACGGCGCCCTGGTTGGCGCCGAGGCGCTGATCCGCTGGAAGCATCCCAAGCGGGGCATGCTCATGCCCGGCGAGTTCATCGCCCTGGCGGAGGAGACGGGATTGATTCTGCCCCTGGGCAATTGGGTTCTGGAGACCGCCTGCACGCAGATCGCGGTATGGGCCCACAGGCAGGAAACCGCCCATCTCGTGGTTGCGGTCAATATCAGCGCTCGCCAATTCCGCCAGCACGACTTTGTGGACCAGGTGCTGGCCGCGCTGGAGCGCACCGGGGCCAATCCGCGCAACCTCAGGCTGGAACTGACCGAGAGCATGCTGGTGGACGATATCGAAGACGTTATCGCCAAGATGACCGAACTCAAGGCGCACGGCCTCCGCTTCTCGCTTGACGACTTTGGCACCGGCTATTCATCCCTGTCCTACCTGCAGCGCCTGCCCCTGGACGAGTTGAAGATCGACCGCTCGTTCGTCAAGGACATCCTGGTGGAAGCCAGCAACCGCTCGATTGTGCAGGCCATCATCTCCATGAGCCAGGCAATGGGCTTGTCGGTGGTGGCCGAGGGCGTGGAAGACGAGCAACAGAGAGTCATGCTTGCTCGTCTCGGCTGCCATTCATTTCAGGGCTATCTCTACAGCCGGCCGGTGCCCTTGGAAGCCTTCGAACGGCTGTTGCCGGGCATTGCCGATGAAGCCGTCTATGGCTCCAGCGCAAGCTGATCGGTTCCCATCCGGGTCTCAACCAGCAGTTCCGGCCCGGCAAGAGAGTTGCTGAAAGCCCAGTAGCCCGCCAGCGAACAGGGATCCGCTTGCATTATCGATTCGGCTCAGACATACGATGATCCGGGCGCCCCATCCTTTCGGTACTCTCCCGGCCTCGGCCAGGCCGGCCGCCAGATCAACCTGCCGCGCACGAGTCGGCTTGCCTCGCGCCTCCCCTCCTGGGCATTTCTGCTTATCCACAACCACTCTGCTCCCGAGGCCGATGCATGGCCTTGCCATTCAGGCGTGGCAGGCAATCTGTTTTTTGTGCGGTCGGGACTGGGTAAGTTGTTGGGCCTGGCCCGATCCTTCTTGCGGGGGCAGGGAGCATCGGAGCAATCCGGTCCGCCTCGCCCTTTTGCAAGAACACCTGTTACCCTTTTGGCTGTCGCAATCATTCCTGAGCTTCAGCGTGCGACAACCGAACTGAGATTGAAGGCGAGAGGCAAGCGACGTGCGACCCAATGCAAATCTGATCAAGGCAACGTTGACGGGCGCCCTGGGAGGGCTGCTCTTTGGATTCGATACCGTAGTCATCTCCGGTGCCATCGATGCGCTGGTCAGGCTCTACCACCTGAGCCCGCAGGGCAAGGGCTGGACGGTGGCCATTGCACTGATCGGCACGGTGGTGGGCTCGCTCGGCGCCGGCGTGGCGGGCCAAAAGCTGGGCGGGCGCGAAACCTTGCGCATTACCGCCGTGCTTTACGTGGCCTCGGCCATCGGCAGCGCCCTGGCCTGGAGCTGGCCCTCGCTGATGGTCTTCCGTTTCATCGGCGGGCTGGGCATTGGCGCCTCCTCGGTGCTGGGACCGGTGTACATTGCCGAACTCTCGCCGGCCAAGTGGCGCGGCCGGCTGGTGGGCGCCTTCCAGTTCAATGTGGTCTTCGGCATCCTGGTGGCCTACACCTCCAACTACCTCATCCGCCTGCTGCATCTGGGTGCGACCGAGTGGCGCTGGCAGGTGGGCGTGGCCGCGCTGCCGGCCTTCGGCTTCCTGGTGCTGCTCTTCGGCATCCCCCGCAGCCCGCGTTGGTCCGCCTCGCGCAATCGCATCGATGAGGCCCTGGCCGTCCTCAAGCTGATGGGCGAGACCGACCCCGAAGGCGAGTTGGCCGACATCCGCGCCGCCCTGGACCAGGAGCACACCTCCGCCCACGAGCCGGTCTTCCGCTGGAAATACCGCTATCCGCTGTTTCTGGCCATCACCATCGGCGCCTTCAACCAGTTGGCCGGCATCAACGCCATTCTCTATTACCTGCCCAGCATCTTTGCCTCCGCCGGGTTCAGCCAGATCTCCGGCGACCAGCAGGCCATCGCCATCGGCTTCACCAACCTCATCTTTACCATGGTGGGCATGTCGGTGATCGACAAGCTGGGGCGCAAGACGCTGTTGCTGATTGGCGCGGCTGGCACCGCCAGTTGCCTGGCCGCGGTTTCCTGGCTCTTCCATACAAATTCCCACCCCGGCGCGCTGGTGTGGCTGTTTGTCACCTATATCGCCTTCTTCGCTCTCTCCCAGGGCGCGGTCATCTGGGTCTACATCGGCGAGGTCTTTCCCAACCATGTCCGCTCCAAGGGGCAGGGCGTGGGCAATGCCAGCCATTGGATCATGAACACCATCATCGCCCTGGAGTTTCCGGTGCTGGTGGTGAGCCTGGGCCGCAGCGCGCCCTTCACCTTCTTTGCCGCCATGACCGCCCTCCAGTTCCTGGTGGTGCTGTTCATCTATCCGGAAACCAAGGGCCAGACGCTCGAGCAGTTGCAGCGCAGGCTGGTCAGAGACTAGGTCCCTGACCGCAGGTAGTTGTACCGACATTGGGCCCAGGTCCCGATGCTGGGACCTGGGAAAACACGAACTCCAAGGTACTGAAGCGCGCAATAGCACTCCGTGCCCCATCCTTCCGCGTTCTTTGCGGAAGGGTTGGAAAGCACCAGCCAACGAATAAAGCCAACAGAATCAGCGTGGACTGGCAGGGAAGGGGTTCAACTCTTCCATGTAGCCCCGGAGGAACATCGTTCGGGGATTTCTCCCGAATTTCACCTTTTCCGCAACCTGGGAGGCCGGCTTCCGTGGCAATCGCCGCCCTGCGCCCGCAATCGCGGTGGAAAACCGCCCCCCCGATGCGATACACTCCAGTCTCAATCTAGTGCTCCGATCGTTTTCCCCCTCTTGCCGATTTTGGAGTGAACAGATGGCTATCAAATTGACGGTCAATAATGTGGTGCAGACGGTGGACGTGCCGCCGGACACACCGCTGCTTTGGGTGCTGCGCGACGTGCTGAACCTGAAGGGTTCCAAGTACGGGTGCGGCATCGGGGTCTGCGGCGCATGTACCGTGCTGCTGGGCGGCCGCGCGGTGCGCTCCTGCATGACCCACGTGGGCTCGGTGGGCAACCAGCCGGTCATCACCATCGAAGGGCTTTCGCCGGATGGGCTGCACCCGGTGCAGGTGGCCTGGGAAGCGCTGGACGTGCCCCAATGCGGCTACTGCCAGGCCGGCCAGATCATGAGCGCCACCGCGCTGCTGGCCCACACCCCTCATCCCACCGACGCCGAAATCGATATGGCCATGAGCGGCAACCTGTGCCGCTGCGGAACCTATACGCGCATCCGGCAGGCCATTCACGAAGCAGCCAATGCGGGCGCACCCACCCCCACCACGTAAAGGAGGGCCAAGTCATGCAGATCAACAGGCGATCTTTCTTGCAGATGAGCGCCCTGGCGGGCGGAGGCTTTGCGCTGAGTCTTTATTACTCACCGCTTTCCACGGCCCAGGGGCCAGGCGCGCCGCCCGACCTTACGCCCCAGGCCTTCATTCACATCGCTCCGGATGGCGTAACAACCATCATGGCGCGCGCCTCGGAGTCGGGCCAGGGCATGCGCAACATGCTGCCCATGCTCATTGCCGAAGAGCTCGACGTGGATTGGAAAGACGTTCGCGTGCAGCAGGCCGAACTCGACGAGAAGATCTACGGCCATCAGTTTTCCGGGGGCTCTGCAAACACCCCCCAGGGCTGGGAGCCGATGCGCCGCGTGGGCGCGGCCGGCCGCCAGTTGCTCATCGTCGCCGCCGCGCAAACCTGGGGTGCGCCGGCGGCTGAATGCACCACGCAATCTGGCCGGGTGCTTCACGCTGCCTCCGGCCGCTCCGCAGGTTATGGGGAGCTGGCCAGCAAAGCCGCCGCGCTGCCCGCGCCGGAGCTGAGCAGCGTCAAGCTCAAGGACCCCAGGGATTACCGCATCATCGGTCACTCGCAGGCGGGTGTCGACACCCCCACGATTGTCACCGGCAAGCCCCTCTTCGGCATCGATGTCGAGCTGCCGGGGATGTTATACGCCTCCATTGAAAAGGCTCCCGTCTTCGCCGGCAAGGTGAAAGGCGCCAACGTCGATCGGATCAAGACGCTGCCGGGCGTGCGCCATGTCTTTGTCATCGATGGCGGCATCACGCCCGCCGCCTTCACTCCCTGGGAGCCGGGCATGGAGCCGGGCATCGCCATCGTGGCGGACACATGGTGGCAGGCGCAGCAGGCTCGCAAACAGCTCAAGGTCGATTGGGACCTGGGCCCCGCAGCCACGCAAAGTACGGATGGCTTCAAGAAACGTGCCGAGGAGCTGTTGCAGGCCCCGCCCGCGAACACGCTGCGCAAGTATGGCGACGTGGATGCAGCGCTGAAGTCATCGGCCAAGGTGGTCGAGGCCACCTATCAATTTCCGTTCATCGCGCACATGACGATGGAGCCGCAGGGCGCAACCGCGCACTGGAAGGACGGCAAGCTGGAGATGTGGTCCACCAGCACTTTGCCGGGCGACGGCCGCAGCCTGGTGGCCAAGACGCTTGGCATTCAGGAGAGCGACATCACCACCCACATGGTGCGCTCGGGGGGCAGTTTCGGTCGGCGCCTTCAGAACGATTACCTGGTCGAGGCGGCATGGATCGCCAAACGCGTCGACGCGCCGGTCAAGCTGCTCTGGTCCCGCGAAGACGATATCGCCCACGACGGTCTGCGCCCCGGCGCAACGGTTGGCCTGAAAGGCGGCGTCGATGCCCAGGGCAAGCTCACCGCCTGGCGGCATCACTTTGTGACCTTTGGCGATGGAAAACACGCAACGTCCGGCGGCGGCATGGGACAGGACTCCTATCCCGCCGGTTTTCCGCCGGCCTATGCTCTTTACACTTCCATGCAGCCGCTCATGCTGCGCACCGGGGCTCTCCGCGCCCCCGGCGACAACGCCTACTGCTGGGTGGCGCAGTCCTTCCTGGACGAATTGGCAGTTGCCGCCGGACGCGATCCGCTCGAGTTCCAGCTTGAACTGCTCAGCAACACGCACGCGCCCTGGTCCTCCGGCGAACACGACGCCGTGGGCGACCACGAGCCCTCGGGACCGTCCGTTCTCATCCCGGAGCGGTACAAAGGCGTGCTGGAGTTGGTAGCGGAAAAATCAGGCTGGGCCAAGCGCAGCAAGCAACCGGGCCGCGGAATGGGCATCGCCGCCTGGTTCTGCCACCTGGGCTACTTTGCCGAGGTTGCCGAGGTCAGCGTTGACGCCCAGAACAGGATTACTGTGCATCAGGTCTGGGCCGCCGGCGATGTCGGCAGTCAGATCATCAACCCGGCCGCGGCAGAGAGCATGGGGCAGGGCGGCATCATGGAAGGCATGGGCCACCTGGCGCAGGAAATCACGCTGGTGGATGGCAGGATACAGCAGACCAACTTCAGCAATCACCCGCTGATGCGCATGAGGCAAGCGCCGAAGATTGAAGTCTATTGGCGCAAGACCGACTACGCGCCGACAGGGTTGGGCGAGCCGACACTGCCGCCGATTCTGCCCGCGGTTTGCAACGCTGTCTTTGCTGCCACCGGCAAGCGGATTCGCACTCTGCCGCTGGCGCGGAGCGGCTTCAGTTGGGCCTGAGAGCGCCCGCCAAACGCTGATTTCACAGGACTGAACCGGGTGCCCCAGGTCCCGATTTTGGGACCTGGGAAACTACGACCCAAAGGCACGAAGCCGTGCTGTCAGAGCCCTGGCGCGTTTTCAAGGGTAGTGTAAGGAACTGGGTGCCCCATCCTTTTCGCGCTCTTTGCGAAAAGGGTGGGAAAGCAGGAGGCCAGCCTTGCAGAAACGGTGAAAATACCCTAGTTGAACAAGTCCTTCATCTTCTCGATCAGGCTGGGAGAGGTGGGCTTGTTCTCCACGGTGAGCGACTCGCCCAGTTTGGCCACCAGTTCGCGCTGAGCGCGGGAGAGCTTGCGGGGAATCTGCACCACCAGTTTGACAATCAGATCGCCGTTGCCCTTGTCGTTCAGATAAGGGACGCCGCGCCCGCGGACGCGCACCTCTCTGCCGCTCTGGGAACCCTCGGGAATCTTCAGGTTGACGGGGCCGTCGATGCCGGGGATCTCGAATTCGGCGCCCAGGGCCGCCTGCGGAAAGCTGATGGGGATCACGCAGTGCAGGTCGTAGCCGCTGCGCTCGAAGAAGTCGTGGGGCCGGATGGAGAGCACCACGTAGAGGTCGCCGCGGGGACCGCCGGAGCGGCCCGCGTCGCCTTCTCCTGCATAGCGGATGCGGGTTCCTTCTTCCACGCCGGGTGGCACCTTGACGGTGAGCTTGAGTTCGTTGGCCACGCGGGTTTCGCCGCGGCAGGCCGAGCAGGGGTCGGCGATGACCGAGCCGGAGCCGCCGCAGGTGCCGCAGGCCCGGGCCACACTGAAGAAGCCTTGCTGATAGCGGATCTGGCCCCGTCCCTGGCACTGGCTGCAAGTGGTCGGACCGCGGCCGGAGGAGCTGCCGCGCCCCTTGCAGGCGGCGCAGGTTTCCAGGCGGCGGATCTTGACCTCGGTTTCTGTGCCGAAAAAGGCGTCCTCGAAGTCGATGGTCAGGTCGAAGCGCAGGTCGTCGCCGCGCTGCTGGCGGGTGGCGCGCTGCGCGGAGCCGCCCACGTTGAACATTTCGCCGAAAAGGTCCCCAAAAATGTCGCCAATGTCCACGCCGCCCGCAAAGGGACCGGCGCCGAAGCCCGAGGCCTGGCCGTTCACGCCGGCGTGGCCGTAGCGGTCGTAGGCGGCGCGCTTGTCGCTGTCGCTCAGCACCTGGTAAGCCTCGCTGGCCTCCTTGAACTTCTCTTCGGCGGCATGGTTGCCGGGGTTGCGGTCAGGATGGTACTTGAGAGCCTGTTTGCGATAGGCGCTCTTCAGTTCCTGGTCGCTGGCTTCCCGGGAGACTCCCAGCACTTCGTAATAATCAGATTTGTTCACTGTTGTATTAGAACTCACTCGCTTACCTGTTTAGGGTTGGAAGCCACGCGCACCAGCGCGGGACGCAGCAGCCGCTCGCGCAGCCGGTAGCCACGGCGAATCTCCTCGGCCACGTGCTGGTCGGGCAGGTCGTCGCGCTCGACGGTGCCGAGAGCTTCATGCAGGCGGGGATCGAAAGCCTCGCCCAAAGTAGGAATGGCAACCACCTGCATCTGGCGCAGAATCTCTTCCATCTGCTTGACGATCAGCTCCACGCCGGAACGCAACTGCTCCACCGAGCCGGTGGACTTGAGAGCCAGCTCGAAGTGGTCCAGCACGGGCAGAAACTGCTCAATCACGCTGCCGGTGGCATAGTCGCGAAACTCGGCTTTTTCGCGCTCAGTCCGCTTGCGGGCGTTCTCGAACTCGGCCTGCAACCGGGCCAGGCGATCCATCAACTGGTCGCGTTCTCCCTTGAGCTGGTCAAACTCCACGCGGCTCACGGGCTCTGCTCCGCTGGCCACCGGGACCGGCCCCCCAGGTTCCTGGCTGGCGGCAGCCGGCAGGGGCGCCGCATTGGGCAGGCCTTCCGCGGACCCGGCAGTCCGTGCCGGTTCCACTGCGGTCAATTGCGTTTTCTTTTCATGCATAACTCGACTCAATCTCCGAAAAAAGCTGTGTATCTGATTCAATGATAATTTCCCAGGCGGTGGCCGCATGTCCTGAGCGATACACGGGCTCTGCGGGCCGGCGCTTCGGCGCCGGGACCGCCGGGCCTCTAGGCTAATCGGCGGGGACTTCAAGAATGCGCTCGGAAAGCCGGGCGATATAGCGCACCGCCTGGATCATCTCCTGATACTGAATGCGGGTGGGGGCGATGACGGCGACGGTCCCCAGGCTGGCGCCGCCCACCCAGGCGGGCGCGCCAATCAGAACCAGGTCCTGCATGGCCGGGGAAGCGTCGTCCAGGCCCACCACAACACGCACCTCCTGCTGGCGTCCGTCCACGTAGGCGGTGAGCAGTTCCACCAGCCGCTGCTTGGCCTCCAGGGCCAGCAGCATCTGGCGCAGCCGCTCACGGTCCAGTTCTGCGGTGATCAGGTTGGCCATGCCGTCCACAAAGAGCGCCGGGCTGATTTCGCCGCTGGCCAGTGCGCCCTTGCGGCAGAGCTCCTCCACCGAGGCCAGCATCTGGTGGTAGGCCTCGCGCTCGGCTTCCATGCGCCGGGCCACTTCCGCGCGTATGCGCTCCACCGGCCAGCCGCGGAAGTTCTCGTTCAGGTAGCGCGCGGAGGTTTCCAGCTCGATGTGGGTAAGTTCGTGGTCCAGGGCCAGTACGCGGTCTTGCACGGCGCCCGCCTGGGTCACCAGCACGGCCAGCACGCGGCCGGTGGATAGGCGGGAAAAGTGAATGTGCTCCAGCACCTGGCCGGTGGCCGCGCTGGCCAGGGCCACGCCCAGACCGCTGGAAATCACGGCCAGCACATGCGAGGTGCGCTCCAGGTACTCGTTGGTGCTCACGACGCCGGAGAAGCTGTCCTCGATCTGCTCGCGGCGGGCCTCGCTCAGCGTGGAGGAGGACGGCGGCAGGGCGGCAAAGCCCGAGGCCGAAGCGCCGGGCTGGGTGATCTGGCCAACGTAATAGCGGAAAGCGGCGGCGGTGGGTACCCGGCCGGCAGAGGTGTGCGGCTGCTCCAGCAGGCCCGCCTCGCCCAGCGAGGCCATCACGTTGCGCAGGGTGGCGGAACTGAGGCCTTCCTGGTTGGCAAAATAGCGCGCAAGTCCCTGCGAGGCCACGGGTTCGCCGGTAGCAATGTACAGCTCGATGATAGCCGTCAGCACCAGCCGCTCGCGTGGACTGAGGCGCGCATCCGACATCTTTCCTGCTCTCCCGGTGGGCACCGAACTTCGCAAAGACCAACTAACCGCTCATTTATCTGGAACTTACGCCAGAAAAAGTACGGAGTTATCCTGTTTAATTCTAGGGAGCGGCGAAGGGCGCTGTCAAGGCGGCCGGCGGCTCGGCCCTGATGCCGGGAAGAATGCCCCGGTTGAGGCGGAGGCCGATTATTCCTGCTCTGGCCCAGGGGTATAACCCGGCAATATCCGGGCTTCCGAGCGAAACAAGTGATACTCGCCAAAGGTCACATCGTTCAGCGAGGTTGCAAACGGCCCAAAGGTCCTGAAGGTTCCAGGCAATCCTGTCAGCGTCTTCACGGTGCGCCATCTGGTTATGGAGACGCTCTTTACCGGGCAGATATAAACCTCGCCTCCAATCTCCACGGGGCCGTACTCGACCACGATGTCGGATCGGACCATCGGCAGATCCGGTTTCAAATCCGCCTCCAGCGCCAGGCGGAGGATGGCTCCGCTCACCGGATCGAGGTCGATTTCCCCGTGATACCCAGCCAGTTCCTGAAAGGCGTTGTTTCCGTCGCCATCGGGAAGGCAGCAGTAGGCAACGTGAAAGTGCGACTCCTCCGCCGGGACCTGGATGCGAAATACCGCCTCGCGCCCCCGAGCGCCCCGTTCCCAGCGGCTCCAACTCATTCGGCTGCGGGCGGCAATGGCATCCGGCAGCACCGTGCTGAGAACCGGTCCAAACGTCCCCCTGGTGATCAAGCCCTCTTGCTCCGCCGTCCTCTTCGCGTGCTTCGATGCTGCAAAATCCACCACCTCGGTACCGTTGCGGTAGAGTACTGTCGCCTTGGAGATATCCGCAAAATGCAAGGTCTCATAGTCGATCCTGTGCGTTCCCGATGAGTCGTAGTGCGCCGGACTCTCCACATAGCGGGTCGTCGTCCGGGTGGCAGAGAAGTTGGGCAACCTGGGAATTGTCTTGCTCAGATAGACGAAGGCCAGGGAGATCATGCGCTTTTGCGCAATCAGGTCCGGCGGGGCATCGGCAGGGATTTCCGCCGCCGGAGGAGGCGAGAATTCCGACGCATCGGCCAGCGCGATCAACGCCTGCCGGGCTTTCTTGCCGGGCAGTCCGGCCTCCGCCTGCAAGAGTTCTGCGTCGCTCAGCCGCTCGGTCAGTTCCATGGCGGAGATTTGCCGGGCCGCCTCCGCATCCCGCATGCCGCGAGCCTGCTTGAGCGCCTGTCGCAACTGTTCCACTGTGACCGGTCTGGCCGCGGGATGAGGTTGATCGTAAAAATAGGGCTCGTCGTAATACCCGGTGCTGGTGCGGGCTGTCAGTCCCGGCTTGCCGATTTCGACCTTCAGGTCGCGATACTCATCGGCGCGTTCCGCAGGTGCGGGATTGAAGGACAGCGTGTAGAAGGCGCTGGCCTCTTCAACACACTTGTCGATCTGGCCGGCCAGGTCGAACGCCGGCGTGCGGTCGGTGAGGCCGGTATGCATGATGTCGGTCCGCAGATCGTCGCTCGGCTCCAGCACGCGCCCGCCGCTCTGCACGGCAAGAACCTTTCTGTCCAGGTTGTCGATGCTCGCCTGACGCTCCGATTGCACCCCCTTCAACGAACTCTCGTAGAGCGCAGCGCTCGGCGTGATGGGCGCGTCCATCGTGAGGCTGAAGGTGTCCACTTCCCCAACGGAAAAGCTGTAGAGAACCAGGCGCGCCTCTCGCATCAGGGTTGAAAACCAATGAATGGCGTCGAAAAGCTGCTGTCGGTTCAGACTGCTGGAATAGCGCTTTCCGCTGCCCATCCCCCAGCCCGGCCCAACCCAAAGCAGCAGCTTTCTTCCCGGCTTCCGCCGCTCCTCCGCGGCAATGCCGCCCAGCGCTTTGAGAGCAGTCAGGCCGGGAGGGCCCTCAAAGGCCAACGAGTCAAGGGACTCCCCCCTGAGGCTGCCCGCAGCGCGCCGCGTCAAACTTCCATCCTTGTAGCGAGCGAGTTCTTCGGCCAGTGCGTTGCCGTCGACGGAAGTGCGGGCAAGGGTCCACAGCCCGGTATCGGAGAGCCACAGAAGCGATACCGGCTGGGACAGGCGCCCGCCCTTCTGGCGCAGGAACGCCTCCACGCCCTGCTTCTCAAAAGCAGCCAGCCGGCCTGGCAGGTTGAGGGTATCGATCAGCAGAATCACTTCAACCGGCGGGTCGGGCCTGACCGTGACCCCGTCGAATGCGTGAGAGGCGAGAATCCTGCTCGGCTGGCCGTTGTCCAGAAGGGTAAAGTCCTTCGCTTCGAGGCCAGTTACCGGCTTGCCCGAATGATCCGTCACCACCACATCCAGATGGATAAGCCCCTCGGCCGCGCCGGACGCGGTCGCTCCTTCAGCCTGTGACGCGGCTCCAAGCGGAGCCGGGCTTCGCTGCGCGGACAAAAGGCACGGCAAGCATAGAAGCAGGGAGAGGAGAATGCGCTGCGGCTTGTTCATGAGCCCTGCCTTTCTTCCGCGAAAATGCGAAATGGAGTCAAGCCCGGTTTCCTCTTACGGTTGCGGCTTGGGCGGCGCAGCCGGTGCACTGCTTGAGTCGGGATTCTCGGGTGGCCCTTCCGCCTCTGGATCGAATCCACTGAGCACCCGCGCCTCACCGCGAAACATGCGATATTTCGCAAAGACGCCGTCGTTCAGCAGCGTCTCAAAGGGGCCATAGGTTTTGAGGATTCCATTCCATTCATGGACTTGCTTTAAAGTTCGTCCTCGCGAGATGGTTACGCTCCTCACCGGGCAGATGTAGGTGCCTCCTCCGATCTCGACCGGACCATAGGCGACCAGGATGTCGGAACGGAGAAGGAGCAACCCGGGTTCAAGGTCGGCCTGTACTGTGATATGCAGGATGGCGCCGCTGGCGGGATCGATCACGATCTCGCCGTGATAGCCGGCCAGACGTTGAAAGACGCTCATGCCGTCCATATCAGTGTGGCAGCAGAAAGTTAACTGGTAATGCGACATCTTCTCAGGAACCACATAGCGGAAGACCGCTTTGGGGCCGTTGGCGTCCTGCTCCCAGCGGCTCCAGGTCAAATCGCCGCTGGCCGCATCCCGGATCACCGTGCCGAGGATGGGGCCGAAGGTGCCGGTGGTATTCAAAACTCCCTCCTCCTTCTTCGCTTTGTCTCCTTTTACGGTTTTGGGATCCACGGCATCGTAGCCGTTGCGGTAGAACACGGTTGCATTGGAACTGCCTGTCTGGCGCAGAAACTGGTCGCCCGGCGCGGTCTTCCAGGTTTGACCGTCATGTTGCGGCGGCTCCCTGTAGCGAACAGTTGTGCGGGTCGCGAAGAAGTTGGGCAGCCGAGGAATCGTGTTGCGCAAATAGTCGATGGTCCGTGCCATGATCAGCCGCTGCGTGGCCAGGTCCGGCGGCGGCGTGGCGGGAATCCCCTCTGCTGGAGGAGCCAGGAAGGCCGAAGAGTCCGCCACGGCCACCAGGGCGGCGCGGGATTTTGCTCCGGGCATGCGGGCCGTCCATTGCGACAGCTTTGCGCCGCTCATCCGTTCGGTCAGCTCCAGGGTGGAGAGTTGCCCGGCCAGTTCGCCGTCCGAACTGTGCTGGCTCGCCTCCAGCATCCGCTCCAGTTGCTCGACCGTGAGACGTTGCGCCGGAAGCCAGGGTTGATCGTAATAGGAGGGCTGATCGTAGTATCCGCTGCCGGTGCGTGCCGCCAATCCCGGCTTGTCCACCCGTACGGCAAGGTCGTGGTATTCGTCGGGCTGTTGCGCGCGCGGGGGGCCGAAAGCAATAGTGTAGTAGGCGCTTGCGTCCCGGACACACTGATCAATCTGCGATGCCAGATCTTCCGCAGGAGGCAGGACGCGACCTCCGCTATGGATGGCGAGCACTTGCAACGCTAGAGTCTCGGCCAGATAACTGCCCGCAGCCTTGGTGTCGGATCGTATCCCTTGCAAGAAATCCTCATAAGTGGTTTCGCCGATCGGATTTTGCTGGGTGGAAACGCTGTAGAGAGCTATGCGCGCCTCGCGCATCCGGGTTGAAAACTCCGTGATCCAATAGAAGGAATCTTCACTGGGCGGCCACCCGAAACTGGTCCACACCACCAACTTCCTGCCCGGCTTGCGCCGTTCTGCCAGGACGATAGAGCCCAGAGCCTCGAGAGAGAGGTGATTTCGGACAGCCGGGCGGATGGCTGCGGAGGAGTCCTGATAGACATCGCCTGAGACCGGCCAAACCAGGGGCAAATCGCTGCGATGAGCCACTTCATCTGCCAGGGCATTGCCGTCCAGGGACGACTGAGGCGTGGCCGATAGCCCGGTAATTCCAAGGCGGTAGATCGAGACGGGCTGAGCCAGGCGCCCGCCATTCCGGCGCAGAAACTCCTCCACCTGGTTTTCCACCCGCGAAGCTTTCATGGACGAGAGGTTGACCGTATCGATGACCAGAATGACCTCGACTGGCGGATCGGGCTTGGCTGTGGTTCGATTGAATGCCTGAAAGGAGAGAATCCTGGCTGGCCCGCCGTTGTCGAGCAAAGTAAAGTCTTTTGGTTCGAGGCCGGCCACCGGTTCGCCCAGCTTATTCGTCACCACAACATCCAGTCGTATGAGGCTTTGGGGTGTGTCGGCCCCAGTCGCGGTCATGGGCTGCTCTGCGGAAGCGGCCGGCGCAGAGGTTTGGCCGGCGCCGGCCAGGGCCGGAAAGCAGAGAAGCAGGGAAAGGCAAACGCATCGCAGCTTGCTCATGATTTCGCCTCGCTCGGAGCCTTCATCAGGCCCCGCTCTCATCGCTTGCCTCGCTACGGCTGGTCGTAATAGCCGTTCCTGGTGCGAACGGTTAAGCCCGGCTGATCGACTTGCACCTTCAAATCGTGATACTCGTTCATCTGCGCCGCCGGGGGTGCGGCAAAGGTAAGCGTGTAATAGGCGCCGATGTCGGCGATGCATTGCTCGAGCTGGCCGGGAATATCGTTGCTCGGGTCCAGCACACGGCCGCCGGTTTGGGTGGCGATCACCTGCAAGCCCAGATTGGGCGCATCCGCCTTCTTGGCCTCTCTCACCGGCTTCACATAGGCTTCGTACGCGACCGCGTCGATCCCCACGATTGAATAGGTGTTGTAGAGCGTGATCCGCGCTTCCCTCAGCATTCTTGAGAGATCGACAATCGACTGGAAGTGCTGTCGCTGGCCCTCGTTGGACTGGGTGAATTGCCGTCCCACCAGCCACGGCCAACCCGGCCCGATCCAGATCAGCATCTTTCTGCCCGGTTTGCGGGCCCCGTTCGCCGCGATCTCCTTGAGCGTTTGGATGGAAGATGTGAACTGTTCCGCCAGGCCGTAATCGCCTGCCGCCGTGCCCCTCGAACGCACAGTTCCGGTGGATTGATGGAGCGCCGTGGCCAGCGCGTTTCCATCCCTTGAAGGCGCGGGCTGCACCCGCAAGCCATCGCTGGTTAACAGGAAGATCGAGGTGGGCTGGGCCAGATGCCCGCCGTTCCGGCGCAGGAAGTCTTCAATGCCGAGCCGCTGCAAGGTAACTGCCTGGTAAGGGAGGTTGACAGCGTCCAGCACAATGATCACTTCAACCGGCGGATCCATGCGGCTGCCCACCGTTCCGTCGGTGCGGCGAAAGGCAAGAATCCGGCGCGGCTGAGTGCTATCCAGAAGGGTGAAGTCGGAGGGCTCAAGACCGGAGATCGGCTTGACGTCCCTGGCGGTGACCAGTGCATCGAGATTGATGCGGGCGGGCACGCTGGCGGCCGCGGCCGTTGACCCCGGAGACGGCGCAATCGGGGCCGCTGCCCCGGTTTGCTGCGCGCAGGCCAAAGCAGGGAAACAAAGAAAAGATGAAAGACAAAGGCAGTAAAGCTTATTCAATGGACTTACCCTTTCAAGACTTCCATGGATTGCACTCTTGAGGATTCTCTCACCGCGCCCCTTACGGCTGGTTGTAGTAGCCGGTGCTTGTGCGTGCAGTCAGGCCCGGCTTGTAAAGCTGCACCTTCAGGTCGTGATACTCGTCCGGATGCGCCGCAGGGGGAGGATCGAAGGACAGCGTGTAGAAGGCGTTCGCTTCCGCAATGCAACTATCGATCTGGGCTGCCAGGTCGTTGTCCGGGCCCAGGATGCGCCCGCCGCTTTGCGTGACCAGGACTTTCAGGGCCAGGTTGCCGGTGTCCGCCTGGCGGGGCGACTTTACCCCTTTGAGAAAACCCTGGTAGAGGAAGCTCCGCTCAGGACTGGCGCCCAATCCCGAACTGCTTGCAGAAACGCTGTAGACAGCCATGCGCGCCTGTCGCAGTTTGGTTGAAAGCTCGACAATGCCGTCAAAGTAGCGGCGCTGATCCTTGTCGGAGTAGGTGAATTTGTCGCTGTCGAGCATGGGCCAGCCGGGGCCGACCCAGATGAGCAGCTTGCGTCCCGGCCGCAAGGCTTCGTTCTCGGCAATGGCGGAGATCTGGCGGACGGAAAGCTGGAAGCGCATCAGGTCGCCCTCGGCGCCCATGGCCGCGTTGATGGTGTGCACGCTGGCCTTGATCTGCTGGACGATGCTCGCCAGGGCGTTGCCATCTGTGGAGGGCCGGGGCTGCATCCGCAAACCGGCGTCGGTGAGCAGGAAAATGGAAACCGGCTGCGCCAGATGGCCGCCATTCTGGCGCAGGAAGCGGGCAATCTCCTGGCGCGTGAAGGCGACCTGCTGAAGGGGAAGGTTGACCGTATCGATGAGCAGTATCACCTGTACCGGCGGATCGGGCCGGGCCGCCACTCCGTCGTAGGAGCGGAAGGAGAGAATCTTGCGCTGCTGTCCGTCGTCCAGCACCTTCAAGTCCCAGGGATCAAGACCGAACACGGGCTTGCCGGCCGCGTCGCTCACCAGCACGTCCAGATTGATGCGGCCTTCCGCAGCAACCGCGCTGGACTTGGCAGGCGCCTTGGGCGGAGGACGGTGCTCCAGCACCGGGTTGGGCGGCGTGGCCTGGTTCTGCGCCGCGGCGCCGGCGGCCGGCGCGCTTTGCTGCGCATAGGCCCATGTCCCGAACAACAGTGACACAGCAAAAAAAAGGCGGCCCGGCTTGCTCATGCAAGTAACCCAATCCAAGGCTCATTGTCTGGCCTTTTGAAGTAACTCGAAAATGTCACTCTTTCTCCTTTGGCGCCGGGTCATATCCGGTCAGCACCCGCGCTTCGCCACGAAAAACGTGGTACTCCCCAAAAGTAACATCGCTCAACCGTGTAACTTCGGGGCCTAGCCCTGGGGTGTTTCCATACCTGCTTTGCGCCACCAAAACGATCCGCTGCCGCGACAGGGAGACACTTCGCAGTGGGCAGGTATAGATCTTGCCGCCGATGTCTACCGCGCCGTACTCCACCATGATGTCGGCGCGCAGAATCGGCAGGCCGGGGTCGAGGTCGGCCTGTACTGCCAGGCGAAGAATGGTGCCGGTCGCCGCATCGAACGCAACCTCGCCGTGATAGCCCGTGGTATGGTGAAGATCGTAGCTTTGGTCGTCGCCTGCGGGACTGCGATAAGCCACTTCGTAGTGCGACTTTTCCCTGGACACTACAAATTGAAAGACCGCCAGCGGGCCGGTTGCTCCCTGCTCCCAGTGGCTCCAGGTCATCTGACTGTGAGCTGCGTCCACAATCACCGTGGAGAGAATGGGGCCGAAGGTGCCTCGGGTGATCAAGCCTCTTTCTTCGGCATTCGGTGTCTTGCCCGTGGGCGCTTCCGGGTCCACAACCTCGTGGCCGTCGCGATAAAGCACCATGGCGCTGGAGTCTCCTGCCACCCGCCACGGTTGTCCGCCGACCACGGCTAACTCCGCGCGTCTGGGCCTGTCGGGGTTGTCCTCATAGCGTATGGTCATGCGCGTGGCCATAAAGTTCGGCAGCTGGGGAATGGTCTTGGCCAGATAGTTGACCGCCCGCGAGACAATGCGCCGCTGCTCGGTGAGGCTGGGCGCAGGGGCGGCAGGTATCTGCTCCGCCGGGAGAGCCAGGAAGGCTGAGGCATCGGCCAGGGCCACCAGAGCTGCCCAGGATTTTGCACCGGGCAAGGCAGCTTTCCAGGACTTGAGCCGGGCGCTGCTGAATCGTTCGGTCAATTCAAAGCTCGACAATTGCCGGGCAGCCTCGCCGTCTGTGCCCCCTTGTATCTGCTTCAGCGCCTGTTCCAACTGTTCGACAGTGACCGGCTTGGCCACAAACGCCGGGAGCTGATTGGCGTCAAGGTCGGGGGTCGCTTGATGGCGTACAGAGTCCGGTTCCACCTCGGCGGGAAGGGAATACTCCGGCTGGTTGTAATAGCCGGTGTTGGTGCGGGCCGTCAGCCCCGGTTTGTCGATCTGCACCTTCAGGTCGTGATACTCATCGATGCGCCCTGTTCGCGGAGGATCGAAAGATAGCGTGTAGAAGGTGTTGGCTTCTCCGGCAAAGCCGGCGAGTTGGTCCGCCAAGTCGCTGTCCCGGTTGAAAAACGTCATGTCGCCGCTTCCTCCGCTTTGCAGCGCTAGCACGCTCAATCCAAGCATGCGGCCATCTGCGTTCGTGGCTTTCTTTGCCCCCTTCAGGAAATCCCGCCGGTAAAACGCGCTGTTGGCAAACCCGCCATACAGAACGACGCGCGCTTCCCTCAGCTTGGTTGATAGCAAGACAATCAGATCGAAATTATGGCGCTGATCGCGCTCATCGGCGGGCGTGAAGACGGGCTTCCTGGGGTCCGGTTCAGGCGTCAACCAGCCGGGTCCCAGCCAGATCAGCAGCTTTCGCCCAGGCTTTCGTGCTTCCTCCTGAGCGATATGAGCCAGAGCCAGTATGGACAACGGAAAAGGATAGATCCCTTGCGAGCGGATGCTGGGCTTGATCTGATGCACCATCCCCGCCAGCTTGATGCCATCGGTGGAAGGCGGAGACAGAGGCTTCAATCCATCCACGGTGAACCTCATGATCGTGACCGGCAGGGCAAGATGCCCGCCGTTCTGGCGCAGGTACGTCTCCAGCCCCTGGCGTATATAGCCGAGCTCGGTAAAGCCATTGTTGACCGTATCGACCAGCAGAATGATCTCGACAGGCGGGTCGGGCCGTGCAATGGCTTCATCGCTTGCGTGGAAGGAAACGATCTTTCGGGGGTGGCTATCGTCCAGCAGGGTAAAGTCCTGGGCAGTGAGACCTGCGACCCGCTTGCCCGCCGCATCGGTCACCAGCACATCCAGATGAATGCGGCCCTCCGGCGTGAGCGAGCTCGGCGGTCGGGGCGCAGGGCGGGGGAGCAGCGCCGTGTCCTTGGGACCGGGTTCATTCTGCGCGCCAGCGACAGCCATTGGAGAACAGGCCAAGGCTGGCAAGCAAAAGAGAACAGCGATGCGCGCCCACAGAACCTTGCTCACGGCAGCTACCTTTCCAAAGCTTCTTCCAGTTTCCCCAGCAGAAAGTCTAACCTCGCTTCCCACAGGGGGATAATAGGGAAAGCCGCAAGGATTGGACAGCGGCAAGCCATGCGCGGTTATGGCTTGCAGATCAGAATTATCCCGAAGATCCGCTTGGCATGCGCGCTGTCGCTGCCGGAGCGTAAAGAATTCCATTGCCACTTGTGAGAGGGAGCTTGCCTTGATGATCGTTCGCAACGCATGTCGATTCGCGTTTGTCCTGGCGCTGTTGGCCGCTGGCTGGGGTTGGCTGGAGGCTGTGCCCGCCCTGGCGCAGACCGCGGCGGCAGGGGCCTCGGCCCCGATGACAGTGGATGCGGCCCAATGGCGGCAGGACCTGGCTGCCTGGCGGGCGCAGCGGGAGCGGGAAATTGATGCTCCAGACGGCTGGCTGACGCTGGTGGGGCTGGACTGGCTCAAGCCCGGCATCAACTCCGTAGGCGCGGCCGCGGACAACCATATCCAGGTGCGCGGCCAGGCCCCCGACCATCTGGGGTTGATCACCGTGAGCGGCAAGCCCCAGACCGGCATGATTGTCCAGTTGCTGGCGCCCAGCGGCGGCTTTCCGCCGGAACTGACAATCGACGGCCAACCGGCGCGGGAGGGATCGATCACCGCGGGCGGCGCCAAGCCCTCGATCCTGGCCTGGCGCGGGCTCACCATGGTGGTGTTGGAGCGCGGCGGCCGCTACGTATTGCGCATCAAGGACGCAAAATCGCCCACGCGCACCGGCTTCCATGGGCTCAAGTGGTATGCGCCCGACTTGGACTATCGCATCACGGCTAAGTGGATCCCGTTTACGCCGCCGCACATCGAGAAGATTCCCACGATCATCGGGACTACGCTGGACCTGCCCGCGCCGGGGGTTGCGGAGTTCATGATTGGCGGCGTCACGCTGCGCCTGGAGCCGGTGATCGAGGCCGGCGAAGCCAACGTGCTGTTCTTCATCCTGCGGGACCAGACCAGCCAGACCACCACCTACCAGGCGGCCCGCTTTCTGCACACCGGACTGCCGGACCACGGCCTCGGCCAGCCCGGGCTGCTGACCCTGGACTTCAACCGGCTGGAGAATCCGCCCTGCGCCTACACCCCCTACGCCACCTGCCCCCTGCCCCCGGACCAGAACCGCTTGCCGGTGACGCTGGAAGCCGGGGAACAGAGATATGCGCACTGAGGATCGCGCTTTCTCGGCACCATCCGGTGAAGGTCGCTATCCAGATGAGAAAAGATGCGGGGCGCCCGCCACTGTAAGTAACACCCACCCCTTCCCGCGCCTTTTTCATGGGCGCGGGCCAGCCGAGGGCGATTGGCCCCACCGCAGGTGGTGGCCGCACTGCAGGTGGTGGCCGCACTGCAGGTGGGTGGTTAGACGTTGAACTTGAAGAAGAGTATGTCGCCGTCCTTGACCACGTACTCTTTTCCTTCGGAGCGGTAGAGGCCCTTCTCTTTCACTGCCTGCTCGCTGCCAAAGGCGAAGAGGTTGTCGCAGTGGTAGGCGTCGGCCTTGATGAAGCCGCGCTCGAAGTCGGAGTGGATGACGCCCGCCGCTCCCGGAGCTTTGGTGCCTTCGCGAATGGTCCAGGCGCGCACCTCCTGCACCCCCGCAGTGAAATAAGTGATGAGCCCCAGCAGGCGGTAGGCGGAGTGGATGAGCCGGTTCAGCCCCGGCTCGGCCAGCCCCATCTCGGCCAGGAACTCGGCGCGCTCGGCCGGCTCCAGCAGGGCAATTTCCGCTTCCATGGCTCCACAGATGCGCACCGCCTGGGCGCCTTCCTCGGCGGCCCGCTTTTCCACGGCAGCCACCCACGGATTGCCGTCCTTCAGGCCCGCTTCGTCCACATTGGCCACAAACAGCACCGGTTTGACGGTGATCAGATGCAGATCGCAGGCGGCGGCCTCCTCGTCCTCGGTCAGTTCGACCACGCGGGCCGGCCGGCCGGCTTGCAGGGCTTCCAGCAGCTTCTTGAGGGCCTCGGCTTCTGACTTGATCTTGCTGTCGGTGGTGTTCTTGACGGCTTTTTCCACCTTGGCCCAGCGCTTTTCGACAGTCTCAAGATCCGCCAGCAGCAGCTCGGTATTGATGATGTCGATGTCGTGCAGCGGGTTGACGCCGCCGGCCACGTGAATCACGTTGGGGTCGGCAAAGCAGCGCACCACATGAATCACGGCGTCGGTGGAGCGGATGTGGCCCAGAAACTGGTTGCCTAGTCCCTCGCCCTTGCTGGCGCCTTCCACCAGGCCGGCAATGTCAATGAACTCCATAGCGGTGGGGACGGTGCGGTTGGGCTTGACGAAGGCGGTAATGCGGTCCAGCCGCTCGTCGGGGACGGAGACAATGCCCACGTTGGGGTCGATGGTGCAAAAGGGATAGTTGGCCGCCTGGGCCTTGGCCGACGTGAGGGCGTTGAAGATGGTGCTCTTGCCCACGTTGGGCAGGCCGACGATGCCGCAATTCAAAGACATGCAGTGTTTCCTTCTCGAATTCAAATGGCCGGGGATTTCCCCGCGACCCGGTGGGCCGGTTTCCTAGTTTGGGTGGTGGGGAATCTTGCGGGCGTCCTGCGCCGAATCCAGTCCGCAGGAGCCATGGCGCCGCTTTTTCTTGAAAACGGCTCACTTCCATTATGCCCGAAACCGGGTTTGGCCCGCTGCCGGGGCGGGTTGGCGGCGCCCCTGGCCGGCAAGGAGTTTGGAGCCATATTGCGGTGCTGATAGATTTTAAGTAGCAGTGTGTCGATCTCAACTTGCGGGGCTGAACCTCGGAGCGGGATGTACATCGCCAGGAGGCGAGCCATGTTTCACAATACCGAAGACATTCACATCAAATGGACCAAGGTGGTTCTTCCCCCGGTTTTTCTGGAGGAGGAGCGGCCGGTGACTGAAGCCGCCTCGGCCACCATCTTCGATGCGCGCAACGATATCTCGGCCATCCTGAACGGCCAGGACGCGCGCCTGCTGGTGCTGGTGGGACCCTGCTCCATTCATGACACCAAGGCCGCGCGGGAGTACGCGGCGCTGCTGCAAGCGGCCATTGCCGAGTTCTCCAGCGACCTGCTCATCGTGATGCGCGTCTACTTTGAGAAGCCCCGCACCACCATCGGCTGGAAGGGGTTGATCAACGATCCTTATCTGGACGAGTCCTACCGCATCAACGACGGGTTGCGCCTGGCGCGCCACCTGCTGCTGGACCTGGCGGAGATGGGCGTGCCCGCGGGCACCGAGTTCTTGGACATGATCTCGCCGCAGTACATTGCCGGCCTGGTCAGTTGGGGAGCCATCGGCGCGCGCACCACCGAGAGCCAGGTGCACCGCCAACTGGTCAGCGGCGTCTCCTGCCCGGTGGGCTTCAAGAACGCCACCTCGGGCGACGTGCAGGTGGCTGTGGACGCGATCCAGAGTGCCGCGCACTCGCACACCTTCCTGGGCCACACCAAGTTCGGTCAGTCGGCCATCTTTGTCACCACCGGCAATCCCGACTGCCACATCATTCTGCGCGGCGGCAAGAAGCTGGTGAATTACGGGGCTGAGAGCGTGGCCGTAACTGCCGCACAGATGGAGCGAGCCGGCATTCAGCCGCGCATCATGATCGACTTCAGCCACGCCAACAGTTGCAAGGATTACAAGCGCCAGGCGCTGGTTTGCCACGATGTGGCCGGGCAGGTTGCCGGGGTCGAAAAGCGCATTATGGGTGTGATGATCGAGAGCAATCTGGTAGCCGGCGCGCAGCCGCTGGTTCCAGGGCAGCCGCTGGTCTATGGGCAAAGCATCACCGACGCCTGCATCGACTGGCAAGAAACCCACACGCTGCTCGCGGAATTGGCCGCCGCCGTGCGCGCCCGGCGAGGGTAGAGAAAGCGCCGGGGAGGTCTTGTGCTTTCCAATGCCTCAAGAGCGAGACCTGGGGCGTCCAGCCTCTATGATGGTCACCAGCGCGGCAACCGGCGGCGCAGACCAAGGGAAGCATGTCCCCCACGATCTTCATTTCGGCAGGCGAGGCCAGCGGCGAGCACTATGGCGCGCTGCTGGTGGCCGCGCTCCAGCAGCAGCTTGCCGCCAGGGGACAGACCGCGCAGTTTTTCGGCATGGGCGGAACGCGCATGGAGGCGGCCGGCCTGGAGCGCGTGGTGCACAGCGAAGATATGGCGGTGATGGGGCTGACCGAGGTCATTCGCCACCTGCCCCGCATCTATGGCGAGTTCCGCAAGCTGAAGCAGGCTATTCGCGCGCGCCGGCCCAGCGTCGCCGTTCTCATCGACTTCCCTGAAATCCACTTCCGCTTGGCTGAAGAACTGCACCGCCTGGGGATTCCGGTCGTCTTTTTCGTCAGCCCGCAGTTGTGGGCCTGGAAGAAGCACCGCATCAAGCTGGTGCGGAAATACATCGACCGGATGCTGGTGATCTTTCCTTTCGAGGAGCCGTTTTACCGGCAGCAGGGGGTGCAGGCGGAGTTCGTCGGCCATCCTCTGGCAGAGTTGCCGCTGCCCGCCATCTGCCGCGCGCAGTTTGCCGCGGAAAATGGCCTGAACCCGGAAAAGACCTGGATTGGCCTGCTGCCCGGCAGCCGGCCCAAGGAGATCAGCGATAACCTTCCGGAGATGATCCGCGCTGCAATCCTCCTGTTTCATGACTACCATCTTGAGCAAGGCAACCCGGAGCCGCAGTTCATCATTCCCCTCGCTCCTACTCTGACTGCTCCCCAGCGCTGCGCTGCCAAGGAAATGGTGGATCAACTCTGTGAGAACCTCACCATTCGCCTGATCGATGACATTGGCGGCGAAGGCGCAGTTGGCCCCACCGCAGGTGGTGCCCGCGCGGCCCTCTTCCACGCCCGCGCCTCGGTGGTGGCCAGCGGCACGGCCACGGTGGAGGCGGCGCTCATCGGCAATCCCTTTGTCGTGGTCTACCGGGTATCTCCGCTGACCTTTGCCATTGCCAAGCGGGTGGTGACGGTAGACCATGTGGCCATGGTCAACCTGATTGCCGGCAAACGGGTGGTTCCGGAGCTGATCCAGAGTGACTTTACCGCCGCGAATATCGTCCAACAGATCGGACCGCTGCTACCGGACAGGGCTCCGCGCCAGTCCATGATGCAGGAGCTCAAGGCGGTGCGCGACCATCTGGGCGCCGGGCCGGCGAGCCGCGGCGGCCTAGGTGCGGGAGCCATCGAGCGGGTGGCGGCAATTACCCTGGAACTGCTGGGAGCCGTTTCCCCGGCGCCATAAGCATAGGGTGTCTGGGTGCAAGAGTGAAAGGGTGTCTGGGTGCCCCACCCTCGCCGCGTCGTTGTCTTTGCGGCTAGGGTGGGCTGGCAGAATGCCGATTGCAGGAACAGTGAAACTGCACCAGATATCTGATCATTTGAAGTTGTACCAACTTGGGGCGCCCGGTTCTTTCGGGTTCCATTGGGCAAGAAGCACTGGCGGTAAAGATCGGTGGTTTTCCACCCTTGCGGCAAAATGAAATTGCAAGGATGGGGCACGGAGCGATTGCGGAAAAGAAAGACGGGTGGCTGCTAGGATGACTGCGATGCGTCTAAGAGATTGGAATTTGCCTGTGGTTGGCGGTTTGGCTTGCGCTCTCCTCATAGCGGCTTCTCTCGCCGCTCCGCTGCAGGCGCAACGGCTGGAGCGGCCGGCGCTGACCATTTCAGGGTATGTGATCGACGCGGAACTGGACCCGGCCACGCACCATCTGGCGGCCAGGGCGGTGGTGACTTTTACCGCGCCGGAAAACGCCGAGATCGTGAGCTTTGGCTTTCATCCGGCGCTGAAGGTGACCAACATCTCCGATGACAGCGGCAAGGTGCTCACCGGGGAGCGCTCGGCGGACGGAACCATTCGCGTGGCCCCGGCCACGCCCTTTGTGCGAGGGCAGGCGGTCCACTGGACCTTCGACTACGCCGGCACCATCACCGGCAACGAGGACGGTCCTGTTGAAGGCCTCAAACTGGCCGCCATCCAGGAGCCGATTACTTATCTGCTTTATCCGGCGCGCTGGTTTCCCATGACCGGCTACATGACCGACCGGTTCACGGCGGAGATGCATATCCGCGTGCCGCAGGGGATGCGGGTGTTTGCCAGCGGCAGCCTGGGCGCCTCCAAGCCCGTGACCCTGGCCAACGGCAAGGCTGGCGACGAGTACAACTTCAACTGGACCAGGCCCGGATTTCCAGGGACGGTGATTGCCGGTCGCTATGTGGGCCCGGTTTCGGCCGGCGCTGGCAACGTAAAGGTCTACTTGACGGTGAGCCACCAGACGGCGGGCGAACCACTGGCGCAGACAGCAGCCAAGGAGTACGACTTTTTCACCGAGGATTTCGGCGGGCTGGAAACCACCCATCTGAACGTGGTGGAGCTGCCCGACGACACGCTGCCGGCGGTGTGGGCGCCGGAACTGACGGCGATTCAAGGCTCGCGCGTGAGCGACAAGAGCGGCGTGCGCCTGCTGGCCAACACCATCGCCCACCAGTGGTGGGGTTGCGAGGTCAGCCCGCGCACCCTGAACGATGCCTGGATCACCAACGGCATGGCCCGCTACGGCGAGCTGATGTACGTGGAAGACGAGAGCGGGAGGAACGCGCTGCGGACGGCCCTGCAGGACGTCTCAGCGGGCGCGCTGGCCTATGACACCATCCCGCTCTCGAGCGCGGCGCGGCTGAGCCCCTTCTCGCCGCAGTTCCAGTCCATGACCCTGGAGAAGGGCGCCATGATCTTCCACATGCTGCGCTGGGAACTGGGTGACAAGGCCTTCCTGGCCACGCTCAAGGGAGCGCTCAGCCAGTACACCGACAGCAGCATGCGCACCCAGGACTTTGTGAAGGTGGCCGAGGCGCAGGGCCAGCAGCAGTTGACCGCATTCTTTTCACAGTGGGTGGACGGCACCGGTGCGCCGCAATTCACTGACAAGTACGCCGTCTACCGGCTGGGCAACAACAAGGGCTTCCGCACCATCGGCGAAATCGACCAGGATCTTGACCTGTTCCGCATGCCGGTGGAGCTGCGCGTGGAGACCGACGGCAAGACGGAGATGCAGAAGGTGGACGTGGTGGGCACCAACACGCAGTACGTGGTAGACACCTTCGGCCGCCCGCGCCGCATCAGCATCGATCCGGCCGACTGGGTGCTCAAGTCCACGCCCGATTTGCAGGTACGGATCGCCATCTTGAAGGGACAGCAACTGGTGGCGCAAGGCGACCTGACCGGCGCGCTCGCGGAGTATCAGAAAGCGCTGGAAGCCAACTCGCAGAGCTCGCTGGCCAGCTACCGCATCGGCGAGCTGCTGTTTACCCAGCGCAACTACCAGGCTGCCGTGAATGCCTACCGGGACGCCCTGAGGGGCGACGACGAGCCGCGCTGGACCGAGGTCTGGAGCCACATCCAACTGGGCAAGATCTTCGACATCACCGGGCAGCGCGACCGCGCGGTGAACGAGTACCGCCTGGCCGTGCAGACCAACGACAACACCCAGGGCGCAGTGAACGAGGCGCGCCTCTACTTGCAGAAGCCGTATACGCGGCCAGACAGCGACTAGGTTTCTAACCGCTTGAAGTTGTATCAACTTGGGTGCCCCAGGTCTCGCTTCTGAGACCTGGGAAAGCATGAACTGAAGACACGAAATCAAGGGGTCAGAGACCAGAACGCCAAAGCAAACGGCAACGGCCAGCCCGTGGGCTGGCCGTTGCTGTTTCATGCGGTGATTGTTGCTTATTTGCTGGTTCGAGATCTGCCCAGTGAGATGACTTCCAGATCGACCTGGGCAAGTCCGCCCTTGGTCATCGCCAGCTTCTGGGCAGCGCCGAAGCTGAGATCGAGGATGCGCCCATCGTAAAGCAGGCCGCGATCGGTAATGCGTACTACGACCGAGCGGTGGTTGTCGCGGTTGACGACGCGCACCACGCTGCCGAAGGGCAGGGTTGGATGGCAGGCGGTCATGGCATACATGTTGAAGGGTTCGCCACTCGCTGTGCGGCGGCCGTTGAAGACGGTTCCATACCATGAGGCCACACCGTGAAGCAGGTCGCCGCGCCGCTCACTGGCGGTTTTTTGCGGCGCCAGCTGAGCCGGCGTGGGGCTTGCCGCCGACAGCGCGGCTGGCGCGGTTGGCGCCATTCTGGGGAGCGGCGCATCTGCATGCACGGCCGGCGTGGATAGCGTTACCACCACGGCGGCCAGCGCAACCGAGGAAGCTCCCGCCAGGAGGCAAATCCTGAGAGGAGTTTTCATGCTCATGTTGCTTGATTTTCGTCGTATCACCATCCACCCATTTTACTAAATAGATACCTATCTGGCCAGTCATTGGCAAGAAATACACCGGTAATTCGGCTAAAAACTGAAAGCCTCAGGGAGCTTGTTTTTATAAGTTGTTCAAATAAAGCATCTTATGTTTTGCACCAAAAGCGGTGCATGGCCGGCAAAGCTGCACATAGAGCCGCTTTTGCAGATTATTGCCCGCATTCTCCTAAGCTGAAGATAGATCGGCGAAATCGAAAAAGAGGAGGAATCGATGCAATTGAGCACGGCAGGGATGGAGCTATTGAAACTATGGGAAGGTTATCGCGAGCGCACTTATCTGGATGTCGCGGGAGTGCCTACCATCGGTTATGGCCATCGATTGCTGGCCTCCGAGCATTTCCCGGAAGGCATCGGGGAGCCGCAAGCCGCTGAGATGTTAGCCCGCGACGTGCGCAGCGCCCAGCAGACAGTTCAGCGCCTGGTAAAGGTAACGCTGACGCAGGGCCAGTTTGACGCTCTGGTGGACTTTGTCTTCAACCTGGGCCAGGGGAAGCTGGCGGCCTCGACTCTGCTGAAAGAATTGAATACCGGTGAGTACCAGGCAGCCGGGGAACAGTTGCTGCGCTGGGACCACGCAGGCGCTCAGGAAAACGCCAGCTTGAAAGCCCGCCGCATGGCCGAGTTTGAGCTTTGGCGCGGCGGCGAATCGCAGCGCGAAGCAACTGCCTGAATCTTCAAACCGTTGCTTTGCCTATTTCCAAAACTTGCAGCCGCTCCTCGGGCTTCAAATAGCCTTTGCGGCGAAACCAGTCTTCCATCGCGCAAGCTAGCCTGTCGAGCGGCACGCGCGTCCCCGCTTCCAGCAGCCCATCGGCGGCGGGCAGCGTGTCGTCGAAGACCGCATCGTTGGTGAAGTTGCGCATGGCGAAGTTATCGATCCAGTGGGTGGGGCAGGGATGCGTTGCGCCGCAGGCATCGATTCGCTGAATGGAGAGACGGCGCACAAACATGCTTCTACTGTAATCGAGTTGCGTATGCGCGCCGCAGCTGCATTACGGCTTCTTCGCCGGCACGGCCCTGGCGTCCCTGGGCTGCTGCGTTTCCACGCGGAAACGCTTGTAATCGTAGTCGCGCTCGGCAAAATGCTCGCGAATGCCCTTCACCAGCAGCAGCCGCGCCTGCATTGTTCCTTCGCCACCCGTCGGGAGCCATATTTCGCCGTTCACCGGGGCTTGATCGAAGTGAAAACTGGAACCCTTCTGAATGCTGGCCACCAGGCCGCCGCCCACACGGAAATTATCGTTGAAGCTCACTTCCAGATGGGCCACCACGCGGTCGCCTTCGTCCACCCATATGGTGCCCTGGAGCTTTTTGGAAATGTCCTCGGCCAGCCCATGGGTTTTGGCGTCCTTGCGGCCCACAAAGTCGAAGACAATGGCTGGCCGGCCGCGATACAGTTCGCGCCGCGGATTGCGCACGTCCATGATTTCCAGAATGTGGCTGACGTTGATGGACGGTCCTTCCAGCGTCTGACCAGAAGAAGTCTTCTCCGCCTTCTCCACCCACTTGGTTACCCGCTCGGTTTCTTTTTGCTGATCATGATCGTTGAGCGGCTGGCCGTCTTTCTTCACCATGCGCCCGATCTGGTGGCCGTTGACAAAGAACTCCTCGAACTCCTGCGTCTCAGTCTTCTTCACCTGCCCCTTGGCATCGATCTCCTGGGTGGTCTGCAGGGAACTGAAGGTGTAGTTTTCGCGGACCTTGTCCAACTGCTTCTGGTGGTCCCTCACCTCGTTCATCAACTGGGGAATCCCGGGCAGAGGCGGCTGGGCGGGCGGCTGTGCCGGCGCGGGCGCAGCCAGCAGCAATGGCAGGAGGAAAGCGGCGGCCCTCGTGACTCGTATGGAACCCATAATGGCTGATCCTTTGCATTGCACTGGGTCCGGCCTGAAGCGCCGGAATCGATAAGGAATTGGACCGTGCGGGCCGGGAAAGGTCGCGGTAACTTGGATGAAACAGCCGTTCTCCGCCCGTCTTCGACCATGTTACAGCGAAAACCGGAGAGAGGCATTTAAACTCGGAGGCGGCGCGCAGCAAAGTTGTGCCCCAACGCGGCAGGCCCCGGCGGCCGCTCCAAGGAGAGCTACGAAATGATGAGGATTCTGCTTCAATGGCTGTTGAGCGCGGTGGCGCTGCTGGCGGTTTCACAAATCGTGCCCGGTTTCGTCGTGCGCGGACTGGGCCCCGCCCTGATGGCGGCGCTGGTGATCGGACTTCTGAATGCCACCCTGGGCCTGCTGCTGAAGATCGTCACCTTCCCCATCAGCATCCTCACCCTGGGGCTGTTCCTGCTGGTGATCAACGGCATGATGATTCTGGTGGCGTCCAGCGTGGTGAGCGGCTTTCATGTGCGCGGCATCGTCCCGGCTTTCTGGGGTGCGGTGGTGCTGGCGCTGCTGGGCATACTGATCAGGGCGGTGGCCAAGAGCGCGTAAAAGCGCGCTGCCGGGAAATGGGCGGCACAGGCCCTCTGTAATCGTCTACAATTCGGCTCGCAGCGGGAGTGGGTTTGGTTTGCGGTGGTTCTCAAAAAGAGCTGCGCACCGGCCCAGGGTCTTTCCCGGCGGAATGGAGATTGAAGATGATGCATGAAAAGCCGAACAGGCGAAGGACTTTGGCGAAGCTTGCCGCGGGCGGCGCGGCATTGCTTTTCTGTCTGGTATTCACGGCGGTTCCCGGTGACGGGCAGAGCCTGGCGGGACGTTGGGTGGCGCCGGGCAGAACGCTGGACAACGGCGAGCAGCAGAAATCGATTCTGGAAATTAAGCAGACCGGCAACGAGCTGACCGGGACGCTGAAGAACCTGGGCTTCTCAGTGGAAGTGAAGGGCACTGCAACCGGGAACCACTTCGAGCTGTTCGTGCCCCAGTGGAACCGGGAGCGGCCGGTCTTCGTTGGCGATCTGGTGAATGGCGAGTTGCATGGGATGGAGGGCCCCCGCAGCGTGGTGGCCAAGCCTGCCGGTCCCGGCGACGACATTCCCACGGTGGCCTACATTGAGCCGCCGCCGCTGCACACCGTGCCCTCGAACGGCCTGGCCAGGACGCCCCCCATGGGATGGAACAGTTGGAACCTGTTCGCGGGCCGCATTGACGACCAGACGGTGCGCACAATGGCCGACGCCATGGTCTCCAGCGGAATGCGCGACGCGGGCTACATCTACCTGAACATCGACGACACCTGGGAGGGCGTGCGCGATGCCCAGGGCAACTTGCCGTCGAACCACAAGTTTCCCGACATGAAGGCGCTGGCGGATTATGTGCATTCCAAGGGGCTGAAGCTGGGCATCTACTCAGGTCCGGGGCCGCGCACCTGCGCCGGCTATCCCGCCAGCTACGGCCACGAGGCCCAGGACGCGCAGACCTTTGCCGCCTGGGGCGTGGACTACCTGAAGTACGACTGGTGCAGCGCGGCAAGCGTCTACAAGAACGACGTCTTGCAGCCGGTGTACCAGAAGATGGGCGCCGCTCTCGAAGCCACCGGCCGCCCCATCGTCTACAGCCTCTGCGAATACGGAATGGGTAGCGTGGAGAAATGGGGACCGGAGGTGGGCGGCAATCTGTGGCGCACCACGGACGACATTCGCGACACCTGGGCCAGCATGATCGACAATGTCGAGAAGCAGGTGCCGACGGCCCCCTACGCGGGCCCAGGCCACTGGAACGACCCGGACATGCTGGAGATTGGCAACGGCCACATGACGGACGACGAATACCGCACCCACATGAGCCTGTGGGCGCTGGTAGCCTCGCCCCTGCTGGCCGGCAACGACATTCGCACCATGACGGATGCAACCAGGGCCATCCTGCTGAACAAGGAAGTCATCGCCATCGATCAGGACCCGTTGGGCAAGCAGGCCTCGCCGGTGAAGAATGGCGATCTGGAGACCTGGATCAAGCCGCTGGCCGGCGGCGGCGTGGCCGTGGGTGTGGTCAATCTTGGCCCGGCAGCGGCGCAAGCCACGGTCAAGGCCAGCGATCTCAACCTGGGCGGCGCAGTCAAGCAGGCGCGCGACCTGTGGGCCCACCAGGAGGTGCAGTTCAAGGACGGGGCCTACTCGGCAACAGTGCCGTCGCACGGCGTGCTGCTGCTGAAGGTGAACGGGAAATAGAACCCTGGGAGCCCCACCTGGGCGCCCTCTGGGCACCGCGTCGTTGTTTCTGCGGCCAGGTCTCTGACCGCTTGAAGTTGTACCAACTTGGGTGCCCCAGGTCCCGATTTTGGGACCTGGGTAAGCACGAACTCAAGGTACGAAATTCTCCGGTCAGTGACCCAGGGTGGGACAGCACGCTCCCCTCATTGCGAGAGCAGCCTATTCACCGCACTATGCGCGCCCAGCGGAGAAGGTCTACTTGTCCGCAGAAGGCTGCGCAGCGGTTTTGCCGGCAGCGTTGGGCTGCTCACGGTGCAGCGGCTTGCGCGCGGTCCGCGCAGGGGCCTTGGCGGGCGTCTGCACGGCGGTCAGCGGGTGGATCAGCATCGGACCGTTCAGGGTCTGGGGGACGCGCATCGCTCCGGCGTTGGAAAAGCCCCCGGAGGCCGCAGGGTGGGCCGGCAGGGCGACCGCGGTGGAAGGCCGATGCTGCTGAACGCGCGCATAGATGCTCCATCCGCCGCCAGCCACAACGCACACAATGGCTGCCGCCGCCGCGCTGCGCAGAGCCGCGCCATGAACCCAATTGCGTCCCGGCCGCAGCCCCGCCGGCCAGGCCAGAATGCGCGCTCTATGCGGCTCAGCGGCCCGCAGACCGGCATGAATGCGGTCTTCAAGCCCCTGCGGAGCGGGCAGGCCGGCGATCAGCCGCAAGGTTTCTTCAGCGGAGCCGGGCAGTGCGCCGCAAGCGGAATCGGGAGCGAAGGGATTGGGATTCATCGCAGACTCCTGGAGTGATTGAGCAGATCGGCCATCAGGTTGCGGGCGCGAAAGAGCCGGGAGCGGACGCTGGACTCGGTGATGCCCAGCACCTCGGCAATCTCCACGCTGGTCAGTTCTTCGAAGGCGGAGAGCATTAGCACCTCGCGCTCCTTGGCGGGCAGTTGGTCCACGCAGGACAGCACATGGGCGTGGTGCTGTGCGGCGGAGGCGATCTGCTCGGCGGTCAGCCCGCCGGCGGGCAGCACACGGGCCAGCTCAGAGACGTCGTCGGTCTCCGGGCGGGTCTTGGCGCGGCGCTTGCGGTCCAGCACGATGTTCCACACGATGCGGATCAGCCAGACGCGCTGGTCGCGCACTTCGCCGAGCGTGTCGCGATGGCGAAGCACGCGTATGAACGCTTCCTGGACGGCGTCTTCGGCATCGGCAGGATTGCGCAGAACCGAGAAGGCGACGCGGTAGAGGGTGCCGGCATACTGGCTCACCAGAGCCGACAGCACCTCTTCTTCCGCGTGCGTGCGGGCTTGCGGGTGCACGGGGTTCTCCGCGATATCCATCCAACCTGAGAATACTGCCTGACCGGCGCTCATAGAACACCAGACGCAGGCGGATTAAGAAATGCTCAACCGGGAGCGCGCGGCTTTGCCTGGGTGGCAGAACACGAGGCCCGCAAAACAGCCACAGGAAAAGTGCTCCAGGTGCAGGCGCGGCAAAACAAAACTCGCGGAGCCGGGGGGCTCCGCGAGTGATTTTAGGCGGGTTGCGCTACTGCCGGGCGCCGAGCTTCTGGGCCGCGATGGAGCCGGCCGCGCCTTCCTTGTCGGCGTCCTTGACCTTGGCCCACAAGGTCCGGGCCTGATCCAGCTTGCCTTCGGCGGCATAGAGGTCGGCCAGATCGAGCTGGGCCACGCCGGCGGAAACCGTCTCCGACGGCCTCTTGGCCAGCGCCGTGTAGAGGTCGATCGCCTGGGCATCGCGGGCTGTGTTGTGATAGAGACCGGCCAGGGCCAGCTTGGCCAGGTTGGAGAGATTGCGGTCCCAGGAGCCGGAGGCGGCCTTCAGTTCCGTTTCCGCCGAGGCGGTCTGGCCCAGTTCCTGGTAGGTGACGCCGGCAAAATAGTGGGCCTTGGCGCCCTGGGGCATCCAGCCGTACTGCTGCACCACGGCCACAAACTGCTGGTTGGCGGCCTTGGCGCGCTCACTTGCCGAGCCATAAACGCCGTTTTCCGGCGGAGCGCCGGGCTGGGCCAGGGGCGCAACGTAGGTGTCCAGAGCCGCTCCCAGAGCGGTGTCGGCGGCAGCCGAGCGCAGGTTAAAGAAAACCAACGCAGCTATGCCCAGGACGACAACGGCAACAGCGCTGACGGCCCAACGCACAACGCCGGAACGGTGACCGCTCAGCCAGCTGACGCTGCTCGCAGCGGCCTGGACAAAGCTGTCCTTCTTGAGGGCATGACGGGTTTGAGTATCCACGGGGTCTCTTCTTGTCCTTCGCGTTAGACTTGCAGGCGGGTCCGAACGGGTGGAGGCACTGCGACTGCAACCCAACCAGTCTATCAGCTATGGGCGCGCTTATGGGCGCGCCCATAGCCGTCCGGTTTTGCGCCGTCCGGTTGCGCCGCTTGCCGTTGTCGAGCCGGAACGATAGGCTATCTGCATGTATGAGGATTTCCATGTAGCTGATCGCTGGAGCGGCGAGGACCTGCACTGCCGCTGGAAGGGCACCATGGTGGCCATCGCCACCCGCCACGCCGACGCCGTGGATGTGCGCTTCGACGTAAACGGGCGCCCCCTGTGGATCGCCCTGCCCTGCAAGGCCTGGGTGGAGCAGAAGCAGCGCTCCGGCATGGTCATTACCGACCAGTTGGCGGCGCAGATCGCCGGTCGCTACCTCAAGCAACTGGTGATCGAGGGCTACGACGCGCGCCGCGAACTCTACACCATCACCGTGGCCGAGGTGCTCGAGCACCTGGACGCCGTGGTGGCCGAAGCCAAAGAGCAGGGCGAGATGCCGGTGCTGCCGATTCTGGCGTAGGGAAGCTCTGAATAGGTCCTGCTTTGAAAGGGCACGGCTTCAGCCGTGCCGTAAACGGCCCAAAACGAGCTCGGCTTTAGCCCCTGAGGGAAGCTGCTTCCACGAATTCAACCGATTCGCGGATCTCGGTTAATGACCCTATTTGCGGGGGCCGACAATGGTCTCTGACCGCTTGAAGTCGTACCAACTTGGGTGTCCCAGGTCTCGCTTCTGAGACCTGGGAGAGCATGAACTCAATGTGAGAGATCATCCGGTCAGAGACTTAAGGCGCATTTCGCCTCCCGGTAATCCGCAGCGAGTTTCTCCGAAAAGGTTGCAGACAGCAAAAGGGGAGCGCACACCGCGCTCTCCTCTTGCCGCGTTCTTCGTATCAGTGCGGTAACACCAGCAGCCCGGTTTCCAGCAGCTTCTCCGTCAACCGGTCCAGGGCCTTGGGGAACTTGTAGGAGATGGTCCTCACACTCATTCCCAGCAGCACGGCCGCTTCGGCCTGGGTATACTCCTGCAGCACGATCCGGCTGAGCATCTGGCGGTCCAGGGCGCCCAGCTTGTTCAGGCAGCTTTCCACGTCGAGAACAAAGATCACCGCGTCCTCGAAGGTGCGCACCGGCCGGCTCGACACCCAACCCCGGGCCACCGGATCTCCCAGGATGGAGGGCGCCCTGCCCACTTGCATCGAAGCATACAGATAGCGGCGCAACATGCTTTCGGTATGCTTCCGGTAGAAGGCCAGGCTGACCACCGGTTCGGCGGCAGGCTTCGTGGCCGGCGCCATTGCGGCGCGCGCCGGCGGCTTCTTTTGTCCGATCCTCCCATCTTCCTGCCAGGCTAGCTGCGAACTGACGGTTCCCCAAATCATCGGCAACTGGAGGGCTGCGCTCATTGCGTCCCTCCTATTGCCTCGGCTACGGCCCAAACCCTCACAACCGGCTTGTGGCTCGGACGCCCGCGCCGCTTGCGGCTCTCCGGCGAGGGAAAGTCCCTCAGTTTTATCTCACATTCCTTGCAATACACACTCCCTTGGGTCTGGGTGCGATACCAAAGACAGCCGCACCCCTCGCAAACCTTCAATTGCACGCGCAATTCCATGACTGAATCTCCGTAATCGCGTCATCTCCCGACGGTTTTGCTCGTTCATTGTTGTTCCGCGGGGTGAAGAGAAGCGGACGCGGCGACTCAGGATTCTTGCGCCCTGATGGGGGATTGCCGCCCGCCTTCTCTCGTTGCTGGTCATGCTCATAGCGCGCAGATCAAGGAACGTTCGCATTGGCCGGCTCCGTACGCCTCTGCTGGGCTCACCGGAGCCGGGATGGGATCGCCGGGTTGGATCGATGTCCACCGGCAGTTGTTCATCGCCCGCCTTTGAGGAGCAGAATGCCGCTCCGCTCAGCCTTGCGGCAATGAAGCGTTTCCCAATCGATTCCCACAAGCCTATGCGAGATTAAGTAAAGCCAATCTAGAAACCTGCTTCCCTGGCGTCAATCTTCCCCGCTGCTTTTCCGCTTAAGCGCTTCCCATTCGCCCGGAAAGCGCTGAAAATGAGGCCAATTACCCCGGACTTCTTTTCTTGAGGAAATAGGAGACACCTCGTCCCCATTGCCGGTGGCGAGTTTTCCACATATGAATTTCACGCAGATGCATGACCGGCTCCGCATGGAACTGCTGCGCAGGATACAGCGGGGGTCGCTCAGTGTCTCGCTGCTGGCCCGGCAAACCGGCTTTGGCCAGCCCCACCTCTCCAACTTCCTGCACGGCCGGCGCCAGCTTTCGCTGGAGGCCGTGGATCGCATTCTCGCCGCCCAGCATCTGACCGCCGCCGACCTGCTGCCCGCCCTCCATCAGGCCGGAGATTTGCCCGGCGACGAGGAAAGCAGCAGGGTTCCCATCGTCTCCCATGCCGCGGCGCTCTTTGAGCCCTTCATTCGCCCCTCCGCGGTGCAGTCCATGCTGCATCTGCCCGCGGGTGTGCTGCAAACTCTGCGTGCGCGCGCTTCCAACCCGCGCCGCGCCTGGCAGCGTTTTGTCGCTGTGCGCGCTCTGGCCGGCGACGCCCTGCCCATGGAGCCGTTGCTGCTGCCCGACGCCCTTGTGCTCCTCGATCGCCACTACAACTCACTCATGCCCTACCGCCCCAATCGCCCCAATCTTTACGCTGTTCGCCACGGGGCGCACCTGACCCTGCGCTTTGTGGACTTCATCGCCAACCGCCTGGTGCTGCGCCCGCACAACATCGCCTTCCCCGTTGACCTGATCGAGATCGATCCCGGCGAGGCGCCCAGCGACCTCATCGCAGGCCGCGTGGCGCTGATCCTCAACGAACCCTAGACCTCGTGGGTCGAGTCCGGATTGTCGAAACGCGTGAAGCGCGAAATGAAGTTCAACTGCACCGTGCCGGTGGGACCGTTGCGCTGCTTGGCCAGAATGATCTCCGACTTCGCCTTGTCCGACTCCGACATCTCCTCGTCGCGGTTGTAATAGGACTCGCGGTGGATGAAGGCCACCACGTCGGCGTCCTGCTCGATCGAGCCCGATTCGCGCAGATCGCTCAGCATGGGGCGCTTGTCGTCGCCGCGTCGCTCACTGGCGCGGGAAAGTTGCGACAGCGCCACTACCGGCACATGCAGTTCCTTCGCCAGGGCTTTCAATCCTCGCGACACGGCCGAAACCTCCTGGGTGCGGTTCTCATAGTGCTTGCCGCCGGACGACATCAGTGTGGCCGTCATCAACTGCAAGTAGTCCACCACGATCAGGTCCAGGCGCCCGGCGTTCTGCTTGAGCCGCCGCGCCTTGGCCCGCATTTCGGCCAGCGAAATGCCCGCCGAGTCGTCGATGAACACCTTGGACTCCACCAGTTGCCCCAATGCATTCTGCAGCTTTTCGTGGTCTTCGCGGCCCAGAAAGCCGGTTTGCAGCTTGCGCTGGTCCACCCAGGCCTGCGAGGCCAGCATGCGGCGCAGGAGCGACTCCTTGCTCATTTCCAGGCTGAAAACGGCCACCGTGGCGTGGTGGTTCACCGCCGCATTCTGGGCGATGTTGATGGCAAAGGCAGTCTTGCCCATCGACGGACGGGCGGCAATGATGATCAGTTCCCCTCGCTGCAGGCCGCTGGTCATGCGGTCCAGTTCGGTGAAATCCGTGGCCAGACCGGTGACTTCCCGGCTCTCTTTATACAGATTGTCGATGGAGCCGAAGGAGTTGGCGACAATCTGGTCCAGGCTCTGGAAGCCGTTGGTCAGGCTCTTCTCGGTGGCCTCCATCAGGCTGGTCTCGGCGCCGCCCAGCACTTCGAGAATGGAATCGGACTGATCGGCGGCGCGGGCAATGGCCATCGAGCAGATGGTCATTACCTTGCGGGCCAGGCTCTTTTCCTTGACGATCCGGATGTACTCTTCGATCACCGGCCGGCGCGGCAAACCCTCGGTGAGGCTGGCCAGGTAGGCCACGCCGCCCACCGCCTCGATCTCCTTGTAGCGGGAGAGCTCGTTGGACAGCGTCACAATGTCGACGGCCCGCTGCGCGTCCATCAACTCGCTCATGCGCAGAAAGATGCGGCGGTGCGAGTCCAGTGAAAAATCGTCGGCTTCCAGCTTCTCAGCCGCCTCGGAGTGGGCGGCGTTGTCCAGCAGAATCGCGCCCAGAATGGTTTTTTCTGCATCTATATTCGCGGGCAAACCGGAGTCAAGCGCCAGGTTAGGGATGGTGGCCATAAAGGAAAGTCTAGGCTGAAGTCCGGCTTTGCGGGGCTGTGCGGAATTGGCCGGATTGCGGAAACTGAGGAAAACCGGTCACTTGGGGAGTTGTAGGCGGAGCAGGCGCCTCACGTGCCATCCTACATACAGGAGTCCCGGCCCCTGCCGGGTTCCGGCGGGAGCGTAAAATCGATCTTTCATGCATGAACTTTCCATCGTTTCCAGCATCGTCGATACGGTAACCGAGTCGGTGGCCGCCTATCCCGGCGCACGCGTCAAAGAGGTGCGCCTGCGGGTGGGAGCTCTGGCCTCGGTCATCGAGGAGTCGCTGCAATTCTGCTACGGAATTGCGACCGAGGATACGCCGCTGGCCGGCTCGGCCCTGGTGGTAAGGATTCTGCCCGTGATTCTGCACTGCGAGCCTTGCGGGATGGACGTCGAGCTGGAGGGTGTGCAGAGCTTCCGCTGCCCGCGCTGCGATGAGCCGTCCTATGACCTACGCCAGGGGCGCGAGTTGGAAATCGATTCCATCGAGATTGAGGAGGGCGAATGACCACCCGAATTGTGGAGTTGCGCCGCGGCATCCTGAAGAAAAATGACGAGTTGGCCGCCGGACTGCGGGAGCGCTATGGCGCCGCCGGCGTGCTGGTGCTGAACCTGGTTTCCAGCCCCGGAACCGGCAAGACGGCCTTTCTGGAGCGGACCCTGACCGCACTGAAGGCTCGTGGAGCGAGGGTGGCCGCGCTGGTCGGCGATCTGGAAACCGATAACGACGCACGCCGGCTGGCCGCGAGTGGCGCTCCGGTGCGCCAGATCAACACCCACGGAATCTGCCACCTGGACGCCGAGATGATCGCCAAGCACCTGGAAGGGTGGGAGCTGGGCGAGCTGGACTACCTGTTCATCGAGAACGTCGGCAACCTGGTTTGCCCCTCCAGCTACGACCTGGGCGAAAAGATCCGCGTGGCGCTGCTCTCGGTCACCGAGGGCGAAGACAAGCCTCTCAAGTACCCCACCCTGTTCAACTCCGCCGACGCCGCGGTGATCACCAAGATGGACATTGCCGAGCCCTGCGGCTTTGACCGCGCGGAGGCGCTCAAGAATATCAATGAGATCCGCCCCGGCATTCGCATCTTTGAGACCTCCGCCAAGACCGGCGCGGGGATGGACGCGTGGCTGGATTATCTGGCGGAGGAGCGGGCGGTGCTATAGTGTTCCAAGGTAACACCTAGGAGCACATTCGATGCCGACTATCGCAACCACCAGCCTGAAGCTCGATCCTGAATTGAAGGTACGCGTTCAGCGGCTCGCCGCGGCCCGCCGGCGCTCGGCCCACTGGATCATGCGCGAGGCCGTCGAGCAATATGTAGGGCGCGAAGAAAAGCGCGAACAGTTCCGTCTGGACGCGTTAGCAGCTTGGAGTGAGTACCAGACCACCGGACTGCACGCGACCGTCGAGGAAGCCGACGCCTGGCTGGTCAAGCTCGAAGCAGGTGAGGACGCCGAGGCTCCTTCATGCCACCCCTGAAGTGGACGCCGCAAAGCCTGCGCGATGTGGCCCGGCTGCACGACTTTCTTGCTCTCAAGAGTCCGGACGCGGCCAAACGCGCCGTCCAGGCGATCCGGCAGGGACTCAAGCTGCTGGGCAAGCGCCCCGAAATAGGCCGCCCGGTCGAGGAGTTGCCCACCGAGTTTCGCGAGTGGGTGATGGAGTTCGGGAGCGGGGCGTATGTTGCCCTGTATCACTACGACGGCAGGGAAGTTGTGATTCTGGCCGTCCGGCATGGGCGCGAGGCTGGATACTAGCTGCCGGGAAGATCGAGAAGGCTGCTGGGGGATGCACAACCCCGCCCATCCGGGCCAACGCCGAATGGGAAGGATTTATGGCATGACAGCTGTGAAGAAGCCCGTAGATCGCGATCCGCTGGCTGGGGCCAACGCAGTGGAAGAGTACCTTGCCCTGGTTCCGGAACCTGCCCGCGGCACGTTGCAGAAGATGCGCGCTGCCATTCGCTCGGCAGCGCCGGCTGAGGCTAGCGAAGCCATCGGTTACGGGATGCCCACCTTCCGCTACAAAGGCGCGCTGGTCGCGTATGCGGCGTTCAAGAACCATTGCAGCCTCTTTCCCATGAACGCCTCGCTGATTCAGGCATTCAAGGAAGAATTGAAGGAGTACAGAACGTCGAAAGGGACGATCCAGTTCCCCCTGGACAAGCCGTTGCCAACTGCGTTGGTAATGAAGCTGGTGAAGGCGCGGGTGGCCGGGAACGAACAGAAGAAGCAGCGCTGAACGGCAACTCACGTGCGGAAAGTGGGTCCTGAATAGAGGCTGATAGTGATTTAAATCACGCCAAATCTACCCCTGAAGCGGTATAAGCGATAGAAGAGGGTCCCCATGTGCCTTGCAATTCCAGGAAAAGTTGAAGCAATTGCCACCGAGAACGGGCTCCGGATGGGGCGGGTGAATTTCGGCGGAGTGGTCAAAAACGTCTGCTTGGACTACGTGCCGGAGATCGAGGTCGGCGACTACACCATTGTCCACGTGGGCTTTGCCCTCTCCAAGATCGACGAACAGACCGCCCAGGAGACGCTCGCTACCTTCCGTGAGATGGGCATGCTGGACGAGGAACTGGGCACCGAGGAAGAAGCCTTTGCGCGCGCCGCTGAGGCCCCGCAGATGGCGTGCCCCGACGGGAGCTGCAGCAGCAAATGAAGTACCTCACCGAGTTCCGCAACGGCGAAATTGCCCAGCGCATGGCGCGGGAGATTCAGCAGATCGCCACCCGCCCATGGAAGATCATGGAGGTCTGCGGCGGCCAAACCCACTCCATCATCAAAAATGGCATCGATCAGATGCTGCCCGCTGGGATCGAGATGATTCACGGCCCCGGCTGCCCGGTCTGCGTCACGCCGCTGGAGCTGATTGACAAGGCTCTGGCCATTGCCGCCCAGCCGGGCGTGATCTTCTGCTCCTTTGGCGACATGCTGCGGGTTCCCGGCACCGATGCCGACCTCTTCCAGGTGAAGGGCGCCGGGGGCGATGTGCGCGTGGTCTATTCGCCGCTGGACGCCGTCGAGCTGGCGGTCAGGAATCCCGACCGGCAAGTCGTTTTCTTCGGCGTGGGCTTTGAGACCACGGCCCCGGCCAACGCCATGAGCGTGCATCTGGCCAAACGGCGCGGGCTCACCAACTTCTCCCTGCTGGTTTCGCATGTGCTGGTGCCGCCGGCCATTGAGGCAATTTTGGCCGCGCCGGGCAACGTGGTGCAGGGCTTTCTGCTGGCGGGCCATGTGTGCAGCGTGATGGGCTACTGGGAGTATCCGCCGCTGGCCGAGAAGTACAAGGTGCCGCTGGTGGTCACCGGCTTTGAGCCCCTCGACCTGCTGGACGGCATTCGCCGCGCGGTGGTGCAACTGGAGGCCGGACGGCATGAGGTGGAGAACGCCTACCAGCGCATCGTCACCTTCGAGGGCAACAAACCCGCGCAGAAGCTCCTGTCCGAGGTCTTTGAGGTGACCGATCGCGCCTGGCGGGGCATCGGCGTCATCCCCAAAAGCGGCTGGCGGCTAAAGGACGATTACCGCGCCTTCGACGCCGAGGAGCGCTTCCACATCTCCGGCATTCGCACCCAGGAGTCGCCGCTCTGTCACTCCGGAGATGTCCTGCGCGGAGCCATCAAGCCGGCCCAGTGCCCGGCCTTCGGCAAGGAATGCACCCCGCGCCATCCGCTGGGCGCCACCATGGTTTCAAGCGAGGGCGCCTGCGCCGCTTATTTCAACTACGGCCGCTTCATTTCGGCTGAAGAGCTGGCCACGGCCGGATCGGAACTGACGGGAACTCGAAAATGATTGAGAAGAACGACGCGGCCGTGCCTGATTTTTCTGGATGGAGCTGTCCGCTGCCGCTGGTTGGTTATCCCACCATTGTGATGGGCCACGGCGGCGGCGGCAAGCTGGGTAACGAGTTGGTGGAGCACCTGTTTCTGCCCGCCTTTCGCAATCCGGCTTTGGAAAATCTGGGCGACGCCGCCGTGCTGGACGTGCCCGCCGGTCGCCTGGCCATGAGCACCGACTCGTTTGTGGTGCAACCGCTGTTCTTTCCCGGCGGGTGCATCGGCGAGCTGGCGGTGAACGGCACTGTCAACGATCTGGCGGTCTCCGGCGCGGAGCCCAGGTTTTTGAGCGCCAGCTTCATTCTGGAAGAAGGCTTTCCGCTGGCGCAGTTGGCGGCCATCGTGGAATCCATGGCGGCCGCCGCGGTTACGGCCGGGGTGCAGATCGTCACCGGCGACACCAAGGTGGTCGAGCGCGGCCACGGCGACGGTTGCTACATCAATACCGCAGGCATCGGCGTGCTGCGGCCGGGCATCACGGTTGGCCCGCACCGCGCCGAGCCCGGCGACGCCATTCTGGTCTCGGGCACCATTGGCGACCACGGCATGGCCATCATGAGCGTGCGCGAGGGCCTCGAGTTCGAGAGCCAGATCCGCAGCGACTGCGCTGCGCTGAACGGGCTGATCGCCGAGGTCCTGGCTGCCGTCGGCCCGGCGGTTCACGCCATGCGCGACCCCACCCGCGGCGGCATGGCCTCTACCCTGAATGAGATTGCGCAGTCTTCCGGCGTGGGCATGGCCATTGACGAAGCCAGCCTGCCCGTGCGGCTTGAGGTGCAGTCGGCCTGCGAACTGCTGGGCCTGGACCCGATTTATGTGGCCAACGAGGGCAAAGTCGTGTTCTTTGTGGCGCCCGAGGCGGCCGAGCAGGTGCTGGCCATTCTGCGCGCCCATCCGCTGGGCCGCGAGGCCGCCCGCATCGGCCAGGTGACCGCGCAGCATCCGCGCATGCTGGTGGCCCGCACCGCCATGGGCGCCAACCGCGTCATCCCCATCCAGATTGGCGAGCAGTTGCCGCGCATCTGCTGACCGGGCGCCCCCGGTAAAATCATCGGATGGGCCTCGACTTCAATGTGCTCGCAACCAACTCGACCGGCGGGCGGCGGGGGCAGATGCATCTGCCGCACCTCACCGTCGAAACGCCGGTCTTCATGCCCGTCGGCACCGCCGGCACGGTCAAGGCCGTTCCCCAGGATGTGCTCGAATCCCTGGGCGCGCAGATCATTCTGGGCAACACCTACCACCTCTACCTGCGTCCCGGCCACGAGGCCATCCGCCGTATGGGCGGGTTGCATCGCTTCATCAGCTGGCCGCGCGCCATGCTCACCGACTCCGGCGGCTTTCAGGTCTTCAGCCTCAGTGCCTTGCGCAAGGTCAGCGACGAGGGCGTGCGCTTCCGCTCGCACCTGGACGGCAGCAGCCACTTCTTCACTCCCGAGCACTCCATGGACGTGCAGATCGCTCTGGGCGCGGACATCGCCATGGCCTTCGACGAGTGCACCGAGTACCCGGCCGAGCGCAGCCGCGCCGAGGAGAGCCTGCGGCTCACCATGGCCTGGGCGCGCCGTTCGCTGGATCACCATCGCGCCCATCGCGAGACCGTTCCCTGGCACGACGAACTGGCGGGCCGGACGCAAAACCTCTTCGGCATTGTGCAGGGCGGCACCTACGAGGACCTGCGCCGCGAAAGCGCCGAGCGCTTGGTGGAGATGGACTTCGACGGCTACGCCATCGGCGGCCTCAGCGTGGGCGAGCCGCGCGAACTGACCATGCAGACCATCGCCGAGGTGCTGCCGCTGCTGCCCGCGGACAAGCCCCGCTACCTGATGGGCGTGGGCTACCCCGACGAGATCGAGATGTATGCCCGCATGGGCGTGGACATGATGGATTGTGTGCTGCCCACCCGCGCCGCCCGCCACGGGCTGCTCTTTACCAGCGAGGGGCGGCTGAACATCAAGAGCAAGCGCTACGCGGAAGACCAGGGCCCGCCCGACCCCGCCTGCCAATGCATGGTCTGCCGCCGCTACTCCCGCGCTTACCTGCGCCACCTGATGCAGTGCGGCGAGGCGCTCTCCGGCACGCTCAACACCATCCACAACCTGGCTTACTACCTGGGCATCATGGAGCGGGTGCGCAAGAGCCTGCACCCGGATGGGTTGCTGTAGCGGTAGGTTGGGGCTTTAGCCCCAACATTCAAGTGGCGGGAATGGTCGGGCCTTCAGGCCCTGAGGTGCTCTTTTGAGCGCTTTGCCTCCGGGGATGGGCTGCTGTAGCGGTAGGTTGGGTCTTTAGAGCGTTTCTCTTATAGGTGTACTCCGTATCCGGAAAACCGGAACCAAGCTTGTGCATTGTCGGGAGTGATCTGTGGAAGCAGTTCAGTGATCGCCTGATCGAGAATCTCTCTGGTCCTGGCTTTGGCCGAGCGAAGCAGGAGCTTGAGTTTGGACCACGCCTTTTCGATGGGGTTCAAGTACGGCGAATAAGGCGGCAGGTAAAGCAATTCT